>OLPI01002014.1_pt1 | contig 16862 bp, 16 predicted proteins | sample 1672361 | NCBI WGS metagenome assembly OLPI01 (sample SAMEA3136675, study PRJEB25190) | human gut metagenome
CGGCATCACGTTTCGCCAGGTAATCATTGACTGTGACAACGTGAACACCTTTGCCTTCCAGGGCATTCAGATAGGATGGCAATGTAGCTACAAGGGTCTTACCTTCACCAGTTTTCATCTCGGCGATACGACCCTGGTGAAGTACGATTCCACCGATGAGCTGTACTTCGAAATGCTCCATTCCCAGTACTCGCTTGGCAGCCTCACGGACGGTAGCAAATGCCTCTGGTAAAAGATCATCCAGGGTAGCTCCCTCTTCCAGGCGTTTCTTAAACTCTCTTGTCTTACCACGAAGTTCTTCGTCGGTTAATTTCTGCATTTCGGGACGCAGATCCTCAATTTTCTTAACGAGAGGCATGATACGCTTAACCTCTCGCTGGCTGCGGGTTCCGAAAACTTTTGAAAACATGTTCATTTAGCTTTTATACTCCTGTCTATCTTTTTAGATGCTATATTGTGTAATATAACTGATTTCATTTCATTTAAAATTATTTATTTTGTTTAACATACCAGTCTATTTTAACACTTTTTGTCATGGAAAACAATAAATATTTGATGAACAAAATATGTCTCCCATATGATATATTAAAGTAAAATGAATTTATACCCCAAATCAGCCTCAAATTATTTTATGTTTTAGGAGAATTTTTATATGATTTATCTTTTTCAGGAACTAGACTTAATTTCAAACGAATTGCTTCACCAGATGATTTTCTCATTGCCTGTTGCACGCAGGGAATATGTTCAGCATTTTAAATTGCCGGAAGACCAGAAGCGTTCTGCCCTGGCCTGGCTGCTTTTGCGTTATGGACTTAAACAGGAATATGGTTTCCGGGAAATCCCGGATTTCCAGAAAACCTCTTCTGGGAAACCATTTTTCCGTGGGGAAAATATGCCGTTTTTTAATCTCAGCCACAGCGGAAATTTCGTAGGCTGTGCCTTGCATGACAGGGAAATTGGTCTGGATATCCAGAAGCTCACCGAGCCCCGGGAATCTCTTATCCGAAGAGTCTGCACCCAGGAGGAGCTTTTTTCCTTAAAGTCCCCCCAGGATTTCTGCCGGATCTGGGCTATGAAGGAAAGCGCCGTCAAACTTACCGGAGAAGGGATCACCGGAAATTTCCGGGAGATTCTCACTCTGCATCCGGATATGCACACCCATACCATCCCATTAGAAAATGGAACCGGATTTCTGGCCTACAGTATTTATGACGAAAGCAAGCTCCCTGTCCGCGTACTATCCGCCAGGGAGCTTGCTGAAGAATTACTTTAAAATTCAAATTTTTATCACTTTTTCATCAGGGAACGGATCATCCAGAAATCTGGTCACATGATACTGATCCGTTTCTGCCAGATGAAGCTGCAGCAGTGCCAGACCAATTCCAGCTGCTCCGTCAAAGTAGAGTAGGCGGATGAAATTTTCACATGCCCTTCCTATTCACCTGTTTTATTTTTCAAACAGATATATCTCTATTAATCCTCCGGCTCAATCAGTCCGTAGGTATTCCCCTTACGCTTGTAAACTACATTCACCTGATCAGTCTCTGCATTGCAGAATACGAAGAAATTATGTCCAAGAAGTTCCATCTGGACACATGCATCTTCTGGATACATAGGCTTGATATCGAATTTCTTGGTACGAATGATCTTAACCTCTTCGTCCTCTTCATAATCCTTGTCCAGATATGCTTTCTGGAAGTTGGCAGCTGACTGCTGCTTATCTACGATCTTGTTCTTGTATTTCCTGAGCTGACGTTCAATTACTTCCTCTACAAGGTCGATTGATACATACATATCGTTGCTGACCTGCTCGGAACGGATGATGTTGCCCTTAACCGGGATCGTCACCTCGATTTTCTGTCTTTCTTTTTCTACACTAAGAGTTACGACAACTTCAGTGTCAGGAGTGAAATACCTTTCCAGTTTACCGAGCTTATCCTCTACTGCTGTACGAAGCCCGTCTGTCACTGTGATGTTCTTTCCGCTGATAATGAATTTCATGCTTCCATCCCCTTTGCTGTTTGATGGGTATATTATAACACATTACTCTAAAAATTAACATCATTTTCTGAAAAAATTACGAATTTTTTCACATTTATAAATTACCTATCAATTTTTCAAATGGTATGGTGCCACCGAACAGATCCAGGGCACTTCCTACCGTCACATCCAGTTTTCCGCCTGCTGCCATTTTGAGGGTCTGGATATCCTCCATGCTGCCAACGCCGCCAGCGTAAGTGACTGGGTGCCCATTGTATTCACCAAGCAACTTTGCCAGGGCAACTTCTATACCTTTTGCCTTGCCCTCCACATCCACTGCATGGATGAGAAATTCATCGCAATAGGCACCCAGCTTTTCCATCAGTTCCAGAGATACCTTCTCCTCTGTAAATTTCTGCCAGCGGTCTGTGACTACATAGTATGCATCCTCTTTTTTACGACAGCTGAGATCAAGGACAAGGTGTTCTTTTCCGGCTGCATCTACCATCTTCTCCAGATTTTTCCAGGAAATATGGCCATCACGGAACACATAGGAGGTGACGATCACATGACTGGCTCCAGCAGCAAGATAATCTGCCGCATTGTCCGGGTTTACACCGCCTCCGATCTGAAGACCGCCTGGATACGCGCCAAGGGCCAGCATGGCCTGGGCTTTTGTAGCCTGGAAGTATTCAGAATCCGCACTGTTCAGAAGGATAATATGTCCTCCTTTCAGGCCTTTTTCTTTATACAAGGAAGCATAAAAAGCTGCATCCTGCTCTGACACAAAATTCTCCTGTGCCTGGTTTCCCGCATCCTTCAGGCTTCCTCCTACGATCTGCTTTACCTTTCCATTATGTATATCTATGCATGGACGAAATTTCATGATGATCCTCCTTTTCTTGCATTTGTAATTAAGTTGTAGCTATCCTGTATTTTGCTCACAAATTTATTGAAATCATATCACAAAAAGGCGTTGAATGAAACACCTCTCTTCATTCAACACCTTTTCATTTTACCTCTATTTTTTTATTATCTTCCATTCGCTGCATTATCCACAGCATCTCCAACATCTTCTACAGCGTTGCCCACACCTTCACCAACATCACGGACACCATCAGCTACTCCATCACCTAATTCTTCCACACCTTCTCCGAGAGCACCGGAAACGGAATTGTTATTGTCTGTCACATTATCACCGGGAACATCTGCATCTCCGGCAGTGCCTGCATCATCTGGTACTGCGGTATCAGCAGTTCCAGCTCCGTCTGCACCATTATTTACGCTGTCGCCCGCGTCATCCACCATGTTTTCATCCTCTGCAGTTCCATTCTCCACGTTATCCTTATCAATGGCGTCCTCATTTGCATTATTTTGAACCTCATCCGCTGCATTGTTATTGTCATTTCCACAGGCTGTAAGCATACATAATGTAAATACCAGCAAAGTACCTATGAGCATTCGTTTCATTTTTTTCATCTCATCTGTCTCCTTTTCTTATTTTCAGCTGAAAACACGTTACTGTCCACTTTCGCGAAAATGACCGTTCCGCCTGGCGGAACTCAGCCTGCGAACAGTAAACATTGCTGTATGCTCCTAATATGTACAGATGAGAAAGAAACTATTCTGGAAGAAATTTACATTTTAAAAATCCATCAATCCGGACATTTCCATTCTTCACTTATCACTGTTGTTTCCGCACGATCCTGCCGCTTTTGGAATTTCTCCACACGTCATGGGCTACCGCAATCTCTCCGCCCACCAGCACATAATCAAATCCTGTACAATACTGGTTTGGATTCTGGAAATCTGCATGAACGCTTAACTGGTCCAGATGAAATACATTGATATCTGCGGGCATTCCTTTTTCCAGGGTACCCAGAGGGAGACCCAGCACCTGCGCCGGTTTTGCTGTCATCTTATATACAGCATCTTCTATGGAAAAAATCTTTTTATCACGCACGTAAGCAGTAAGAAGCTTCGGAAAAGCCCCGTAAACTCTGGGATGATATTTGCCCCCTGCGGGATAGATCGCATCTGAGATCAGATTTGCCCGGCTGTCTTTCAAAAAATACAGCATGTCCTCCTCTGAGGCAATGGTATCCAGCATGGTAACCTGGCAGCGCTCTTCCAGGAGAATGTCATACAGGGTATCATAAGGATCCTGTCCAAACTGCTCTGCGATCTTCGCAATAGACTGTCCTGCAAAGCTGCCGAATTTCTCCGTATGTAAAGTGCTGGCATAGATCATATCAAAGCCAGCCAGCTCCACAATGTTCTCAAAAATATCGGAAGGCTGCTTCAGCACCTTCGTAATCTCCTTCCTGCAAAACGGATCTGCCAGCCTTGCGCAGATTGCATCGGTACCGCCCTCCTGAAACTGTGGGGGAAGAAGATGTACCAGCTGGGTGGAACCAGTCAGATAGGGATACAGGTCAAAATCCACCTTCACGCCCCGCTCTGCCGCCTGGTCAAACAGCTTCAGGATTTTCACCGGAGTCCCGCCCCAGTTTTTCCGCCCGATACACTTCATATGGCTTACATGCAAGGGAATCTGCAGCTCTTCCGCCACGGAAATCACTTCCTGCAGAGCCAGCAGGATTCCATCTCCTTCATTTCGGATATGGGTGGTAATGGGAATGTCCGTCCCCTTCAAGGGCTGCAGTGCTTCCACAAGCCCATCTCTGTCATATTCAAATTCCGGGGCATAGGCAATTCCAAGGCTGATTCCAAGCGCTCCTGCTGACAGAGCTTCCTCCACAGCCTTCCACACCTGATGTAATTCTTCCTTGGAAAGCTTCCCGGAAGCATAGCCTTTTACACTGGCGCGGATGGTTCCATTTCCTGCAAGCATTCCAGTGTTGACGCTGCGCTTTTCTTTTCCAAGAGCTGACATGTAGGCGGACATGGTTGACATAATTCTAAGAGCAGCTATCTCGATTTCTTTCTCTGAAATTCCGCAAGACTCCTCTTTCTTTTTTGAGAAAAGTACACCTTCGGTATCATCTGTATTTTCATCTTTTCCCCAACGAAAATCCCCAGTCACACTGCTGAGAAATCTGGCAATCTCTTTCCCAAATTTCTCCCCGGCCGGAGCCACCGAAAGCCCACAGTTTCCATTCACAACAGTCGTCAGTCCCTGCCGGTTCAAAAGCTCATCATCCCCGTTTCCAAAGGCCTGCCAGTCTCCGTGTCTGTGAATGTCAAGGAAGCCGGGGGTTATATAACCACCGGCCGCATTCAAAACACGCTCTTTTGGAAAATCGGCTGGAATCTCCACATGAGTTCCCACTTCCGCAATTTTCCCATTTTCTATTACAAGATCTCCATGAAATGGCTTTTCCTTTTTCCCATTTACGATCCAGCCATCTTTGATTATGTAGTCCATCCCGAATTACCTTTCCTCAACTTTCCTGATAAACTGACGAATACGATCATTCTTCGGATGCTCAAAAAACTCTTCCGGAGGCGCATCCTCCACGATCACGCCATCTTCCATAAACAAAATCCGATCCGCTACTTCTCTGGCAAAATTCATCTCATGGGTGACGATAACCATGGATACTCCTTCTGCTGCTACTTTACGGATAACACTTAAAACCTCTCCAACCAGCTCTGGATCCAGTGCGCTTGTAGGCTCATCAAAAAGGATCACTTCCGGATTCATGGCCATTGCTCTTGCGATCGCAACCCTCTGCTGCTGGCCGCCGGAAAGATTCTTTGCCATTGCCTCTTCCCTGCCTTCCAGCCCAACCATTTTCAGCAAATCTTTTGCCTTTACAATTGCCTCCTGTTTGGGGACTTTTTTCACATGAACCGGTGCCTCGATCACATTCTGCAGCACACTCATATGGGTAAAAACGTTAAATCTCTGGAAAACCATTCCAATATGCTGCCGCAGCTCATGCAGTGCCTGACCGGAATTCACAGGTTTTCCCATATAATCGATTTCGCCGCTGTCGTAGGTTTCCAGCTGGTTGATACACCGGAGAATTGTGGATTTACCAGAACCGCTGGGACCAAGGATTGCAATCTTTTCCCCTTTATGTATGTCAAAACCGATTTCCTTCAGCACCTGAAGATCCCCAAAGCTTTTGCTGATATTTTTTACACTTAAAATAACATCTTCTGCCATTTATGCCATCCTCCTTTCCAAAACTCCTGCAATCTGGGTAAATATAGTTGTCAGGATCAGATATAATACCGCAACAGCTATGTACGGCTCAAAATAATGGAAAGAATTATAAGCGATCAAGGTTCCCTCTCTTGTCAGCTCTGTCAAAGTGATGGCGGACAAAATAGAAGTATTTTTGATGGTGGCAATAAACTGGTTTACAAGAGGAAGAATGCAGATCTTGGTTGCCTGTGGTGCCACAATTCGAAGCATTTCCAGATGCCAGGGCATTCCAAGTGCTTTGGCTGCTTCTCTCTGCCCCGGGTCAATAGCATGGATACCGGAACGGACAATTTCTGCAATGTATGCGCCTGTATTTAAAGACATGGAAAGCACACCTGCTGTCATAGCGCTGAAAGTAATGCCCAGGTTTGGCAAACCGAAATAGATCAGAAATGCCTGCACCATCAGCGGGGTTCCTCTCCAGATCCAGATGTACATCTGTGCCAGTCTGGATACCACTTTTATGTGGCTGTCTCTCATCAACGCAAGCACAACACCCAGAATCGTACCAAAAATAAGTGTGAGAACCGATATTTCCATCGTCACTGCGCATCCCTGGAGCAGTGATGTCATTTTATCAAATACAAGTGACCATTTCAATGTTACCATACTATTTCCCCTGTGGCCAGTAATTATAGCCGGTTTATCCTTTCTTCCTTACTCTTCCGGTATTACTGGTCACGGAGTGACCAGTAACGCGCTTTCTGCATAGAAACATATCTGTGTTTTATTGTAACTGTTCAGTCCTTTCACTATTATGCTTTATTCAGCGGTTTTCGCATCTTCTGCTGCAGCTGCTTCTTCTCCCTCGCCGGAAGCATCGATCCATTTTGTCCAGAGTGTATCATAAGTGCCGTCTGCATAATACTCGTCAATACATTCATTGATAAATGCAAGCAGATCATCTTTTCCCTTCTGTACGGCGATGGCGTTCTCTGCATGGGTAAATGGATCACACACGATCTTGGCACCTTCATATTCCTGGGAAAGAATCTTCTGGTTCAGAAGATCGTTTACCACAACATCCACACGGCCTGCCAAAAGGTCAGATACGCATCCTACTGTATCCTTGTACTGAACAATCTCATAGGAAACATCCGGATTCTCATCCAGGAAGCTCTGTGCTACGTTATAAGAAGTTGCCCCCTCTTTTACGGCAACCTTCAGACCATCGCAGTCAGCCAGACTCTTAACGGTATCTGCATACTCTGAATCTTCTTTCACGGCAAGGATCATACCACTGTCGCAGTAGGATTTGGACATATCCACAACCTCGCATCTTTCGTCTGTCTTATACATTGCTGCAATGGAAAAATCATACTCCCCATTCTGGATAGAAGGAACAATGGACTGGAATTCCATATCTGTCACTTCCATGTCAACTCCAAGCTTGTCTGCAATATACTGCGCCAGGTCAATATCAAAACCTACAATATTGTCGTCATCATCTCTGTATTCAAATGGTACATAAGTTCCGGTTGCGACGGTGATCACACCTTTCTCCTTAATTGCTTTAATATTTTCACCGTTTTCCCAGTCAACTGCTGCCGTGTCCTCTGTGTCTGTACTCTCTGCGTAAACCGGGGTAAAAGCTGTCATAATCATAGAAGCTGCTGTAAGAAGTGCCATTGCTTTTGCTGTTTTTCTCATAATAATTTCTCCTCTCTGACTCTCGCCGGTACAGATAGTCTTCTGTTATCGTTTCCAAAGTGGACAATAACAGCCTGCGCAGTTATGCTATCCCGATTTCCAGCTTTACTAACGCAAAAAGGACCGCCCTGTGGCAGCCCTTTCTGCATGGCAGAAATGCGATATTGCATTTCTCTCTTATGAAGTTTCGGTACGTTATGGAAACAAGTGCAAAAATGCTTTATCAGCAAATACTCTGACCTGCCATACCATAAACGCAAAAAACGGAGCAAACTCTCTAAGTAGTTTGCTCCGTTGCAACTTATGATGGAATTATAGCAAACACATTGCTATCTGTAAATCCATAAATTCAGCAATTATTTTGTATGCATTTTACAATTTTTGTATATTTCTGTTAACCTTCGATCACGTTGCTCATATCATATCTTCCAGCTGGTTTTCCGGCAAGATATTTCGCTGCTTCTACAGCACCCTTGCCAAATACAGCCTTAGAATATGCTGTGTGCTTAAATTCGATCACTTCATCCGGTCCGGCAAAAATCACTTCATGCTCGCCGACAATAGAGCCTCCGCGAACTGCGGAAATACCGATCTCCTTAGCGTCACGTTTCTCTCTTCTCTGGCTGCGGTCATATACGTAATGATACTGGTTGTCCATTGCCTCGTTCAGACTATCTGCAAGGGCAAGAGCTGTTCCGCTTGGTGCATCCACTTTCAGGTTATGGTGCTTCTCTACAATCTCCATGTCAAAACCAGCTGCTGCCAAAACCTTAGCTGCATCCTGAACCAGTTTCAAAAGAGTATTGATTCCAAGGGACATGTTGGCAGATTTCAGAACGGCGATCTTTTTTGCACTCTCTTCTACTCTTGCAAGCTGCTCTTCACTTAAACCTGTGGTGCAAAGAACTACCGGCATATTTTTCTTCTCGCAGTAGTCCATCAGCTTATCAAAAGCCTTCGGGGAGGAAAAATCGATAACAGCATCTGCTTCCACCTGGCAATCGTCAATGTTTGTAAATACCGGATAGCTGTTTTTCCCCTGGTCTGCAATGTCGATTCCTGCTACGATCTGGGCATTTGCATCCTTCTCAACAATATTGGAAATAACCTGTCCCATATGACCGTTACATCCGTGCATGATAATTTTAACCATTTTATTTTTTCCTTTCTTACTGTAAATTAACGAGCTTGTAAAAATTATTTCAACAATATACGCGCTCTGTTTTTCTCTGCTTACATATTACAAAGAAATCCCGTCAGCCGCTGTCAGACAATATGCTGCCGCACACCAGAGCTGACAGGCTCTGTCCGGGATTTCAACATTATTTATGCAAGCTTAATTCCGTAATCAGCAAGAGCTTTTTTCAGTCTCTCCTCATTCTCCGGCTCCATCTCACAAAGAGGCATACGGGTCGGTCCCACTTTCCAGCCCATCAGGTTCAGGGCAGTCTTAACCGGAATCGGGTTTACCTCGCAGAACAGTGCATTGATAAGCGGAACAGCCTCAAGCTGAAGTCTGGCAGCACCAGCAAGGTCTCCCTCCATAAATTTCATAACCATGTCATGTGTATTCTTCGGAGCAACATTGGATAAAACAGAGATTACTCCAAGTCCGCCAAGGGAAAGGATCGGAAGTACCTGGTCATCATTTCCGGAATAGAGCTCAAGAGCTCCGTCAGCCATGGACATCATCTTGGCAATCTGGGAAAGATCTCCGCTTGCAGCCTTGATTCCCACAATGTTCTTCACATTCTTCGCAAGAGCAACTGCTGTAGCAGGCTGGATATTGCAGCCTGTACGACTTGGCACATTATACATAATGATCGGAGTTTCCGGTACAGAATTGGCAATCTCTGTATAATGACGGATAAGACCCTTCTGGCTTGCCTTGTTGTAATATGGAGTCACAATCAGAAGTGCATCAGCGCCATAAGAAGCAGCTTCCTGAGACATCATAACTGCAGTCTCTGTGCAATTAGAACCGGTACCTGCAATAACAGGAACTCTTCCAGCTACCTTGTCAATTGCAAATTTGATGGTCTGGAGATGTTCTCCATGTGTCAATGTAGAAGACTCGCCTGTAGTGCCACAGATAACGATTGCATCTGTGCTGTTCGCAATCTGATATTCCAGAAGTTCTTCCAGTTTCTCATAATTTACCTTTCCATCTTCATGCATCGGGGTTACAATTGCAACGGCTGCACCTTTGAAAATTGCCATATTATTTCCTCCTATTCATCCTTATCATGAGTTCTGCTCTCTTCCAAGAGTGGTAATGGTAGTCACACTGTCCACATAATCCAAAATGCCAGGGTCTACCCGATTTCCCGTAAGTATCAAATGCATGGATTCGTCCTTCTGTTTCAAAAGCCCGACAACCATATCAACAGTAGCAATATGCTTATCCAGAAGTCCCAGAATTTCATCCAGTACCAGGAAATCACATTCCTGTGTAGCAATCACTTTACGGGCAAAATTTAAACCATTGAGAATATTGCGCTCCTCTTCAGCCTGCTCTTCCTCATTCAACTGGTCGTAACAGCTCTCCATCTTTTCGAAGCGGAAGATCTTGATATCCAGCTGATCCAGTTCTTCCAGAAAGTCCAGCTCACGCCGTTCATTTCCTTTCAGGAACTGAATGATGATCACACTTTTGCCCTGAGAAGATGCCCGCAGTGCCTGACCAATTGCCAGTGTGGTCTTACCTCTGCCATTTCCGCAATATACTTCTGTTATTTCTTTTTCCATACTGATTCCTCTTATTGTTAAAAATAATGTTACCGTCTGCCATAGATCAATAACATTCCTCGCAATGCCGTCTCCGCAAATGATACCGTTCATTATATTCCAGATATCGCGCTTTGCAAATAAGAACCGCAAACTGCGCCATTTTTAATATGTTTATATTACCGCAAAACCAGCAGAAATGCAAGCAGAAGAAACTTGGAGAAAAATCGGGCTGGCTGCCTTCCATAAAGTAACTGGCAGACCATGGCGTATTTCCCGCCACTTCGGTTGGTTTACACATACTCCAGCTTGCTCACCGATACCTCATAAGCGATTCTCTTCTGTGTCTCATTTTCCCCGATGCGCTTCATGTATTCCCTGCTTTGGATCCTGCCCCAGATCAGTACATGACCGCCCACTTCAAAGGCTGAAGCATAGCGGGCATTTCGTCCCCAGCAAATACACGGTATGTAATCTGATTTTCCATAAGGTCGGTTCACTGCAAGAAGCAGATCGGCAATCTCTCTTCCCAGCGGTGTTTTCCGGTAAACAGGCGGCTTACAGATATATCCGTCCAGGAAAATCTGGTTTACCGGTGCCAGAGAATCCTCTTCTTCCAGAAATTTCAATTCCCGTGCAAATGCGGAAAGCACCAGCCGGTTGTGTTTTTCTTCATGACGGTTATAGGAACGGAACTGTCCGTGAATTTCCACATACTGTCCCACGTAATCCTGGGTAACGTCCACCAGCCTTTCAGATACCATCACCGGAATCCTGTCTTCAGAATCGCTAAGCCTCTTTACCAGAAGATCCATGGTATAAAATCCTTCTCCGTAAACCTGGTGGCTGAATGTGAAACCTGTAACGATTTTTCCCGTGATGGAAACCTGATTGTTTTCAATAATTTTATCTGCCATGATGTAGTTCTCCTTCCTCTTCTCACTTTTTTCTGCAGACTTTCCCGGCATCCCGTTTATATCTGGGATACTTGTCTTACTTGTTGGTCTATAAAATCTATGAGAGGATGCACGCATTTAGAACCAGAAATTTTAAAAAAATTTTTTTACTCAAAAATTCAAACATCTTGTTATTGATGGTTTTTTGATTCACAACATTTGGTGTAAGACAAAAAATTTTAAGTTTTTAACCGATTTTTTGCCAAAATTAGGTGTTGAATTATTCTGCATTTTCTGTTATTATAAATGTTACAAACATATTACAAATCAATTCTGCGTGAATCGGGCCGACAAAGATTCCGCAGATTCTTTGTCCCAAGGGGGCAGGCATACGGGCATATCGGATTTGACTTCCGTATGCCTAAATATACGTCATTTGTTTCCGCATTGCGGGGGCAAATATTTTTGAGTGTAAGCGGAGGTACGGAAGTGAGTGAGATAACAGAAATATGGGAAAGTGTCTTAAAGCAGATGTCAGAGGAAATCTCGGCGGTCTCTTTTGATACCTGGATAAAGCCCGTTAAAGCCGTTGCGATAAACGGAAACGAAATAACGCTGTCTGTAAACAGCGCCTTAAATAAAAATATGATTATGACAAAGTTTCGGTCAATGATAGAAAGCTGTCTTGAATACGCGGCGGGCAGGTCGTTTGAGCTTAATGTCATTCAGGAAGACGCCGCGTCCGCAAAGGAAAAGACCGCCGCGCAAGACGAGGGCGGCGCGCCCTCTCATCACAGCGCGCTTAACCCGCGGTACTCGTTTGAAAGCTTTGTCGTGGGCGAAAACAACAACCTCGCTTACGGGGCTGCCCTTGCCGTTGCGGATTCGCCCGGGCAGAAGTACAATCCCCTCTTTCTCTACGGCGGAAGCGGCCTCGGCAAGACCCATCTTCTTCAGGCGATAGGTAACAGGTTTCAAGAGCTTTATCCCGGCAAGAAGGTGCTTTACACCACAAGCGAAAGATTTACATACGAGCTTATAAACGCAATCCGCGAAAAGACAAACCAGGACTTTCGCAATAAGTACAGAACGGTTGACCTTTTGCTGGTTGACGATGTGCAGTTTCTGGCAACCAAAGAGCTTGCGCAGGACGAGTTCTTTCACACCTTTAACGCGATATATGACGCGGGCAATCAGATAGTTTTGACCTCTGACCGCCTTCCGTCGGAAACGCCCCACCTTACCGACAGAATAAAGGGCCGTTTTTCTATGGGGCTGCTTGCCGATGTTCAGCCGCCCGATTACGAAACGCGAATGGCTATTCTTAAGGCGAAGATAGAGGACGAGTACTTCACCTTTGACGAAGAGATTATCGAGTATGTCGCAAACAACATACGCTCTAACGTCCGCGACCTTGAGGGCGCGGTAAAGCGCATTCTTGCCTATGCGGGAATCGAGCGCACAAACACAATCTCAATCGAGCTGGCTCAAAAGGCGCTTAAAGAGATTATCTCGACCCTTCCCAAGCGCAACATAACCATATCGGTTATAATAGACGAGGTCGAAAAGTACTATCATCTGCCGCAGGGCTCGCTGAGGACAAAAAAGCGCTCAAACGACGTTGCGTATCCGCGGCATATCGCTATGTACCTCTCGCGCGAGGTGCTTAACGAATCCTACCCCAAGATAGGCGAAGAGTTCGGCAGAGACCACTCTACCGTTATGAACGCGGTCAAGAAGATACGCAAGAACTTAAGCGGTGACAAAGAGCTTGCCGAAAAGCTTCAGGATTTGGTTAACAATATCCGCAAAAACTAACTGCAAACGGTGAATATTTATTATGAAGTTAAATGATACAATTGCGGCAATAGCCACCCCGAGAGGCGCGGGCGGCATTGCCATTATCCGCATAAGCGGCGCAGAGGCGGAGGCGATTGCCGCAAAGACGGTGCTTCCCGCCAAAAACAAGTCGGTATACGACCTTGAAAGCCACAAGCTTACCCTGTGCAAAATCTGCGACGGCAAAAGCCGCGGCAATATAATAGACGAGGCGCTTGTCGCGGTTATGCGCGCGCCGAAATCTTACACCGGCGAGACCGTTGTTGAGATAAACTGTCACGGCGGATATCTTGCCGCCGACAGGATTCTGCGCGGGCTTTTAAGCTGCGGCGCAAGGCTTGCCGAGGCGGGCGAATTTACGCGCCGCGCCTTTATAAACGGAAAGACAAGCCTTTGCGAGGCAGAGGCAATCATCGATATTATGAACGCCTCATCAGACCTTGGACTTCACAATGCCGCCGCCTCTTTAACGGGCGGCCTTTCAGATAAAATAAGCGATATCCGCGAGGTCATTCTGTCTATGGCAAGCCATATTTCGGCGGCGGCGGATTATCCCGATGAGGTTGACCCCCCGCCCGCGGACGAGATTTTAAGCGTGTTTGACGAAATCCGCTTAAAAACGGGCGCTCTGCTTGACGGCTTTGAAACGGGCAGAATTATGCGCGACGGTGTGCGCACAGCCATTGTCGGACGACCCAACGTGGGCAAGTCATCGATTTTAAACGCTCTTTTGCGCTTTGACAGGGCGATTGTAACCGATATCCCCGGAACAACCAGAGATACGATAGAAGAGCTTGTAAGCGTGGGCGGTATCGCTCTGCGGCTTACCGATACCGCGGGGATACGCTCTTCCTCGGACGAGGTTGAAAAAATCGGAATCGAAAAATCCAAAGAGAATATAAAGTCTGCCGACCTGTGCCTTTTTGTCGTTGACGCGTCAGAACCGTTGACCGAGGACGACCGCAGCATCGCCGCCGCCGTTGCAAAAAAGCGGACGGTTCTGCTTTTAAACAAAAGCGACAAACCCGCCGCGCAAAAAGACGGCGATATATGCAAAGAGTTAAATTTATCGCCCGAGGCGGTGATTAAAACCGCCGCCCCCAAATCGGCGAAAGCCTCGGGAATCGACACCCTTGAGGCGACCGTATCGGAGATGTTTGTCCGCGGCAGAATCAACCCGAGCGAGGTATACCTTTCAAACGAGCGCCAGAGGGACGCGCTTCTTAAAGCCGACGGCGCAATCGCGCGGGCGCGGGACGAATTACTTTGCGGAATGCCCTACGACCTTTTGTTCATTGATTTGGAAGACGCGCTGTCGGCATTGGGCGAGATTACGGGCGAGACGGTTCAGCAGGAGATTGTGGACAGCGTATTTTCAAGATTCTGCGTAGGAAAATAAATATAAGCATATTTGCCTCAACTCTGCCCCCCCCTTTTAGGCAAGGGGGCAAAATCAATATAAACATAAGAAGGGACTAAAAAATGAAGGACGGCATAACACTTTCTTTCGGCTTCATAGATAAATACGTGCGCTTTACCAAGCCCGACTATCTTCAGGTTTTTCTTTACATAAAGGCAGAATGCGAGCGCGGCGGCGAATTTCCGTCAGCCGAAAGTATCGCAAAAGCTCTTGATATGCCCTCGGTTAAGGCGGAATTTATTCTGGAATATTGGGCAAGCCGCGGCGAGATTGAGTTTGAAGGCGGCAAGTACCGCCTGTGCAAGCCTTCCTCAAAATCCGCGGGGGGCACGGCGGCAAAAGCCGCCCCCGCAAGGCAATCGCATATGCGAAGCACGCGGCCCGCATACTCTCAAAAAGAGATTTCGGCGGCATCAAAAGAGGACAAACAGATATCGGGTATGTTCTATCAGGCGGAAACCATACTTAAAAAGGCATTGACCCCGTCGGAGACAGAGCTGCTTTTTTCGTTTCACGACTGGCTCGGTCTGCCCGTTGAAGTGATTTTAATGCTTCTTTCCTATGCCGCAAAAAAGGGAAAGACAACAAAGCGGTATCTTGAAACGGTCGCTATCGACTGGGCGGATAAGGGAATAGACAGCTTTGAGGCGGCAGAGGCGTATATCTCAGAGCTTGAAGCGGCGGACAGCGCCGAAAGCAAGGTGCGGTCTATCCTGGGCATATACAACCGCGGTCTTTCTTCAACCGAAAAGAAGTACATAAAACTTTGGATAAACGAGCTTAAAATCCCTGCCGAGCTTATCTCGCTTGCCTATGACCGAACGGTAGAGTATACGGGCAAGCTGAGCTGGAGCTATATGGATAAGCTTCTGCAAAGCTGGATGGCAAACGGATATTTAACCATTGCCGATGTAAAGGCGGCGGACGAGAGGTTTTATAAGTCCGCGGCAGCGGGCGGTTCCAATCCGACCGAAAAACCCGCCAAGAGCAAATTTAACAATTACCGTGACGAAAATTTAGAAAAATACGCGGATTTGGAAGAGCAGCTTTTAGACGCAATGCTTGACAATGACGATTAGGAGGCGGAATTATGGAGTCTGCTTATACGCTCGCGCTTGCCGAGCTTGAAAGAATCAGAAGACAAAACGCTAACGAGCTTGAGCGCAGATATGACGAGGTACGGCGTGCCGCCCCCGACTTTGCCGAGACGGAAGCGCGGCTTGCGGCAAGCGGCGCCGCTCTTGCACGATGTGTGCTGAGCGGCGGTGCGGGGCTTGATATAATAAAGCAGCACATTGCCGACGCAAGAAAGCGGCGTGCCGACATATTAAAGCGGCTTTCTCTGCCCGAAGACTATCTTGACGAGATTTACAGCTGCAAGCTGTGCCGTGACACGGGCTTTGACCAAAACGGCCACAGGTGCGAGTGCCACAAGCGGCTTATCTCGAAGTACATAGGCGTAAACTCTAATCTGACAGAGGTAATGCGCCACCAGACCTTTGACAACTTTGATTTTTCTCTTTTCGAGTGCCAGCCCGATGTTAAGGGGCTTCCCGTTATCAGACAGATAAAGGCGGCATATAACAAAGCGCGCGAGGTTGCCGACACGTTTGACAAAACCCACGCAAATCTTTATATGTACGGAAACGCGGGCACGGGCAAGACGTATCTTTCCTCGTGCATTGCAAACCGCGCTCTTCAGCGGGGCTTTACCGTGTACTATCAGTCGGCGTTTAAAATGCTTGATATGCTTGAGAAGCTGAAGTTCGGCAGATACGAAGAAGACGAGAGGCAAAATGCCGAGTACGAAGTAAAATACATATACAATGTTGACCTTTTGATTATGGACGATGTGGGGACAGAGTTTATAACGGCTTATTCCTCGGCGGCGCTTTTTGATATTATCAACTCTCGGTTGGTTGACGGAAAAAGCACGGTTATGTCGTCAAACCTTTCGCCGCTTAAAATGGCTGAAGTCTACGGCGGGCGCGTTATGTCAAGGGTTACGGGGTCTTTCGACACCCTCGCCTTTTCGGGGCAAGACCTTCGCCTGATGCGCAAAACGCAGCGCTGACAGTAAAATTAACAATAAAAAGCTGTAAAAACCTTTCACGGTTTTTACAGCTCTTTTTTAACCCAAGGTTACCAGAATCGGCTGAAGCTGCCGCTTTTC
>OLPI01002022.1_pt1 | contig 16787 bp, 10 predicted proteins | sample 1672361 | NCBI WGS metagenome assembly OLPI01 (sample SAMEA3136675, study PRJEB25190) | human gut metagenome
ATATATAATAAAGTTTTTTACAAACTCATATCCCCATAGTAAAACTGTAAATGTAAATATTGGTGTTAGTCTGCAATATCTTAACATTCCAACTCCCCAGAAACATATTATCAATAGTTTAGATATAGACTCTTTATCTAATTGGTATATTTTTTTATCAAATGCAAAAGAAACAAATATTACTAAAAATAGTAAACATGCAATAGTACTTATAAAAGTAATTGGTTGCCATTCTGCAATCGTATTTGTTGCTTGGCTTGCGCTTGTAAATAGCATTTTTATACAATAATTGTATACTTGTATTCCATGAGGGTTTATTAAGCCTGCAATTATTCCTATTCCAATTGCCTTTAGCTTAGTAAAAAACGCTTCTTTATGTTCATCTTTAGATTCTTGCTTTCTATCTTTCCATAAATAAGCTAAATCAACTAATAATAGTACAATAATTGGTGCAAAGACAGTCCAAATTGCTCCACCATGTAGATTTGAAATTAAAAAACCTGTTATTCCTAAAGTTAAATAATATGTAATTTTTTTTCTCTTTTTTACAAATATAAGTAAATTTATAAGCATAATAATTGCGGTAAGTTCTAGGGGTCTACCTACTGCCCATGTGTATCCCATAATAATTAGCATACATACTACAAATATGGAATATCCTTGTATATCTTCCTTTTTTATTATCACATTATAAATTGTTACAAATGCAACTCTTGCAAATAATAAAGTGGTAGCAAGTATCTCAATTCCCTGCAATCCAAAACTTCCATATATAACACTCAAAAAAACATCATAAAGCCACTCATGTGGAATCCAATTTAAGCCTTTATGCCAAGAAAAAACATCAACATTTGGAACATATCCATTTTTTAAAATCCAATCTCCTGTTTTTATATGCCATAAAATATCCAAATCAATTAATTGTACAAACCTTGTTTTTTCTAAAATAAAAAAAACTGTTCCAATTAATACCAATATTCCCCAGATTGTAATTAAGCATTTTTTTGTACTCCATTTTTTTAAAATATTTTCTCTCAACTTTTCTTCTCCTTTGTAATTAATTTTTATTATTAATATTACACACTTTACACATTTTTTCAATACCTTTTTGAAATACCAACTAAAAAATATGTATGTTTATAGTTTTAAAATTTAAAAAATCACGACCTTATTTAAAAGTATCGTGATTTTTCTTTAATTATCTTTCTTTAATTATTTTTATATAAACAAGTCCACCTATACATATTATAATTACTAGTCCAAGAATTAAATATATTGTTCTAGCCTGTCCTGTTTGTGGAATTACTGGTTTTTCTTCTTCAACTTTTCTGTATTTGAATATAACTTCTTGATTCTCTTTTGTATATTTACCTTCTTTATTTCCTACTACTTCTATATATTCATATCCATTTATTTCTTCTTCGCTTACACTGTAATCTGTTCCTACTTTTCCTGTTATTGTAACATCTTGCTTTATACTGTTTCCTTCTTCATCTTGATATTTTACTATAACTTTTCCTGTTATAATTGCTTCTGGTTGTAGTTTAGTTACATCACTTATATTTCCTGCATTATCTATTGCTCTTACATATGCTGCATTTTTTCCTTCTATAAATTTTACTGTTGCATTAGTATTGCCTTCTTCATCAACTTGCGTAGCAATTTGTTGCCACTGTGTTTGCTCATTTGGTTCTTCATATGCAACTTCTATTTTTGCAATTCCAGATTTACCATAATTTTCTGTTGCCTCTGTATCATATGCTTTTACATTAACTTCACCATCTGTTGTGCTTTCCACAGTTTCTATTGTAGGTTTTAATTTATCTATATTAGCTACTTTAATTTTACTTGTATATGTTCTTCCTTTTGAATCTGTTACATTAATTGTATATATTCCATTTTTTTCAACAGTAATTGGAGTATTCTCACTTTTAGCATTTTTGTCTTTTGTTTCAGATACAACTGTATCTCCTGCTTTTACAACTACACTTACAACTTTACTTGTTGTATTTTCTGAAGAATTTAAAGTAATACTTTGATTTGTCCAATTGTTATTACTTAAATTATAATTTGCTGTTGGTCCAAAATATTCTAAATTTACACCTGTATCTACAATACAACCTCCAATATATGCCCAAACTTCTCCATTTTCTGCTAGTGCATATACTGGTATATATTTATTAGCAGTGCTGTTGTCATAATTATCTTTATTTTCCTCCGCTGAGCCTCTATGAGCTATCCATATATATTCATAATGAGCTGTCAAGCCACTTTCAGTATTTTCGGCTATATCGACAAATCTTGGCAATTGTTCATTTGATTCTTGAACATCAAAATAAATTTCATCATCTTTTTTAGTTACATCTTTTAATGTTCCATCTTCATTTCTTTTTAATCCATTAAAAAACCTTATTGCTTTATTTTCTTTAGAATATGTACCATATTTCGGTGTATCTGATTCTACAATCTTTCCAACTTTTACTTCTGTTCCATTTGTAACATCATCTAAATTATATAATTTACCGTCTTTAAGTGCTAAATGCGATGCTACTAAATACTTATCTGTTTGCTCTTGAAGTTCTTGTACAGCAGATGTTAAGCTTGTATCATCTACTAAAAGTGAAATTACATCTCCATCTTTTGTTAAAGCTGTAGAAAAGTCGTAAATATCAACAATATTACTTACTTCTAATTTATAAACTATACGTAATGTTGGACCAGCTATCAAATAGTTTCCTAAATTCATTTTGTTCCATAATCGTGCTAAGCCACTCTCGTCATTTCCATTTGCAACTGCATATACTTCTCCTTTTTGTGTCAATATTAGAAATGAAGAACCATCTCCTACTACTTTAACATATTTCTCGTCTCCTATTACTTCTTTAGCTTTTTTTATGACTTCTATATTACTTTCTAGGTTTCCATCGCTGTCTACATATGCATAAATTGTTTTACTATTTGAATTTCCTATGTAATTAGCATTACATATTACCGAATAATCAATATTTTTCGCACTGTCAGATAAACCTCTTATTGTATTTTCACTTTGCATACTTACATTATCATTTTCCATATCTTTATATGTTATTTCTCCAAGCGATGTATACGGATCAGTAGAAGCATAACCACCGTCTTGTCCACGATAAAACTTGTCTGTCGCAGTAAAACTATATATCAAATCAGATGCAATCTTATTCAATAATCCTAATAATCCTTTATTGTTATCATTATCTTGGTTACTATTTGTATTGTCTTTTTTTATTTCTTCTTCCAATTCTATATTTTTATTATTATTTTTATCTGACCAGCCCACATTAGATTCATTACCATTTTGAAGTATATATCCATTAACTTTTCTATTTTCTGTATTTTCAACATTTAATTTACCATCTGTATCTATTGTTATTTTTAAAATACTACATTCATACTCATTATTTATTATTCTTGCGTAAATTGGTACACTATATTCAATTTCTTTTGTGTATTTAGTCCAATTTTCATTATCTACAGAATACTCAATATCATTATCACTTTCTAATTTAATTTTTCCATTTACTACTGTAACTTCTGGCACTTTAGTTTCTTTTCTGCTTTGAATACTTGAAACATGAACTGTTCTAATTACCGTATAATTACTGCTTTTATCTGTAAATTCAAATGTGTAAATTCCATTATCTGTTGCTTCATATGTTATTTGGTTTTTTTCTGAAGTTTCGTTGTTAGGCATTTTTATTTTATATTTATTTTCTGGTACACTTACTTTTATATCAACTTTATTTTGCTTTAAATTATTTTCACTTTCATCTTTTGATACTTGTATATCGTTGTAATCTTTTAATATTTCATCATTATTCTTTATATAATACTTTTTACTCCAATGACTTACATTATTAGAGTATGAATAATCTTCTATATAATCACCAATAATATAATATGTTTTACCTGTACTATCTTGATACGTATAATCCCCAAGTTTACTTATTCCCGTCTTGCTAGGCTTCTCTGGATATGAATCTATAGCAATATTAATATTCGTATTATTTTCGTTCTTATTGTCACTGCTATAATTAATTATACCATAATTTGGTATATATAGATTTCCTTTATTGGTTAATATTATTCCATCTTTATTTATTCTTACTGGAACTTCACTATTTTTTATAATACAATTTAAACTAATTGATTGAGTATCTAAATACATTTCGTTTTGCTTCAATATTTTTACTTGTAAGTCATCTGCAGATATATCTATTACATCACTTGCAATTTCTGAACTATTATTTAAATTAATTACTTTTCCGTCAGTGCATAATACGTATAATATTCCCTTTGATTGTATAATTTTTTGTATTGTTCCTATGTTATTTAATTGATATTTATCACATCTTTCATAATTATATTGTTTATCTGTTGAATTATATTTGCATTCCCATATTGCATTATTAACATCTACAGCATATACACCATAAATACATGTAAATTTCTCACTTCCTGTAATCTGTTGTAAATTATAATTTGAATCCACAATTTTATAGACTTTTCCATCATCCTTTAAGACTAAAACATCTCCTGCAACTTTTGTAATGTCTATTACTCCATTTTCTTTAAATTGCTTAACTTCAGTATCATCATTTATTAAAATATTCTCTTTTGAATCTTTAGATACTCCTTCTAAATACCTATTTTGTCTAAAAATATAATTTTTATTATTTTCGCTATAAATTCCTGTAACTTCACCTAATCTGTCTTCATCTGCAATATTTAATTTTATATATATAACATTACCAGGTCCTGATAATTTTCCACGAATTAATATGCTATCTGCACCAATATTCATTATCTTCATATTTCTCTCGTTAAAAGACTTATTATATGTAACCCATTCTGTACTATCACTTAATTTATATTCAGCTGAAACTAGTCCATCTAGTACTTCGTATACGGTTATTTCTCCATTTTTTCTTACTGCTTTCTCATTATCGCCATGAACACAAGTAATCTCCATAGTATATACATCAGCACTTGTTTTAGTGTCATATATCTCAGAGTCTGTCATATCATCTATGTTTACTTCTTTTATATTATTTTCTCCTACTTTAACAAAAATACTTTTAGAATCAGTATTACTAATTGGTGCTGTATATTCTACTAGCTCTCCATTACTAGTTAGTGAATATTTGATAGTATCATTTAGATTAGAACGTATATAAATTCTACCATTTTTTCTAAATGCTGATATATTTACTTTACCTTCTATTGTAATATTTTTTAGTTCATGTCCAAAAAACTTAACAATAACATTATTATTTCCATCTTTTAGTGCAATATCTGATGTATATCTTTTTTCATCACCATTATTTAATACATAGCAAATGTCAATATCATTTTTATCCAAAGCTTCATCATTTTTATATGCTTTTAAGTTTAAATAAATTGAATTATTTAATGTTTCTTCAATTTTTAGATTGTTTGTGTCTTCTGTCTTTATTGTACATGTTGTACCATCCATTAGTCCTTTGTTTACTGTTATTGTTGCCTCTTCATTAGTATTAAAATCATCTTTTACGATTACTTTTCCATCATTCACACTACAGTTATTAGTTGTATATGAAACTATTTGATAATTAAAATATTTATTATTATCTGCTTTTTTCAATATATCTGGTAAATCATTTTCATATTTCATTATTGTCATTTCAATACTTTGATTTTTTAATGTTAGCTTGTCAAATTGCTTATTATCTAATACACTTACATCACTTATTTTATTATTATCTAAATTTAGTTCTTTTAGGCCTTTAAATTTCTCAATTCCTGTTAAATCACTTATTTGAGAATTTGATAGATCTAATGATTTTATTTCTTTTATTATATTAACAGTTATCTCTCTTTTTTCATCATTATAATCTTTCACTTTTCCAAGATCATTACATATTTCTTTTATTCTACTATATAAGTTCTCATCATTAAATTTTACAATAGTTTGCTCACTCGTATCCACATTTATATTATTCTCCTTTGCAAATGAATACGCATAAGAATCAGACTTACATATAATTGTTAAATTGTCACAATACAAAAATGCCCCATTGCCTATGCTAGTTACACTACTTGAAATCTCTATGCTTGTTAAACTACTACAGTGAGAAAACGCATACTCTCCTATACTCGTTACTCCTTCTGGTATTTCTATGCTCGTTAAACTACTACAACTTATAAATGCATAGTTTCCTATACTTATTACACTACTTGGGATTTCTATACTTGTTAAATTGCTACAGTCCTCAAATGCATAATTCCCTATACTAGTTACACTACTTGGAATTACATACTGCTTATCCAACTTTTCACTTGGATATCGTATTAATTTCGTCTTATCTTTATTGAACAATACTCCATCTTCACTACAATAATTCTGATTATTTTCCGCCACATTTATACCTGTTAAACTGCTACAATTATAAAATGCACTATTTCCTATACTAGTTACACCACTTGGGATTTCTATACTTGTTAATTTGCTACAACCACTAAATGCACTATTTCCTATACTAGTTACACTACTTGGGATTTCTATATTGGCTAATCTGCTACAGCCAGAAAATGTAGAATCTTCTATGCTAGTTACTCCCCCTGGAATATTTATACTTGTTAGACTATCACACGTATAAAATGCATAATTTCCTATACTCGTTACACCTTCTGGAACATTTATACTTGTTAAATCTCTGCAATAAGAAAATGCACTATTTCCTATACTCGTTACTCCCTCCGGAATATTTATACTTGTTAAACTACTACAGTACTGAAATGCACTATTTCCTATACTAACTACACTATGTCCGCTTAATTCACTTGGTATAGTTATATCTCCAACTATTAAATTTTTATTACTTGGTTTTACATTTATTGCATTACCATTTGAATCAATATTATAAGTCCATGCAATTCCATCAACTGTTGCAGATTCTGCTCTTACTTGCATAAGTGGTGCAAGTATGTTTACATACTGCAAAAGTAGTACTATTGTAATTATGCTAGCCACTTGTTTAAATATTTTTTCACCTTTCATATTATTTTTCTCCTTTTCAAAAATAAATTATCTAATAATATCTTACTTTACCTTAAAAAACGATGCAATACCTCTTAAATCATGTTTTAAGTTAAATTTTCAAAACTCTTTACGGAACTACATTTGGTGACGTTTTATTACAATTTCTTTACATTTCTGTAATATTTGTAATATTTTAAAAAACAGTTCTAAAAAACAGTTCTTCTCATATATTTTATATAAAAATACATATGGGGGATTTTTTATGATTGTACTTAGTAAAAAAAGATTATTATTAATTACTTCAATGGTACTGGTTTCTTTATTTGTTTTTGTATTTCAAACTGTAAGAGTAGACAATAACAGTAGTACAGTTCCTACTGTGGCACTGCCTGTTTCAAATAAAGTTATAGTACTAGATGCAGGTCATGGCATACCAGACGAAGGAGCACAAAGTAGTAATGGAACAACAGAAGCGCAAACAAATTTAAAGATTGCATTAAAAGTTCAGAACCTATTAGAACAAAGTGGTGCAACAGTAATATTAACAAGAAGTGACGAAAATGCAATTTATGACTTAGATAGTAAAACATTAAAAGAGAAAAAAATATCAGATATTCACAATAGAGTAAAAATAGGAAACGAAAATAGTGCAGATATATTTGTTTCAATACATTTAAACAAAATTCCACAAAATCAATATTGGGGATGGCAATGTTTTTACAAAGATGGAAATGAGCAAAGCACAAAACTTGCTAAAAGTTTACAATCCAACTTAAATGAATCTATTCAAAAGGAAAATAAAAGAGTAGCTATGAAATTAGACACTGTATACATTATGAAACATGTAGAAGTACCAATTTCAATTGTAGAATGCGGTTTTTTATCAAATCCTGAAGAAGAAAAACTGCTTTTAGAAGACTCATATCAAGATAAACTTGCATGGGGAATTTATAATGGAATAATAGATTATTTTTATCAAAATTAAAATTTTTTTGCTCTTATATATTATTGCTTTATTAAGTTATCTAAAATGAATTTTATATATGTTTTTTGTTTTTTAGAATAGTTCTAATATAAAAATCGAGAGAACTCTATAATAATATTTTCATTGTTATTTATAAGTTCTCTCTTTGAATTTTATTGTTTATTCTATGTAATTTACTGTAGCATTTTTGAAGTAGTCATTGTAACTTCCTATTGTAATTGCTTTAAACTGTTCTTCTGTTCCGTGGTAATTAATTTCTGTTAATTTACCACAACCATAGAATGCATATTGTTCTACTCTCGTTATGTTACTTGTTATTTCTATATTGGCTAAACCTGTACAATAAAAAAATGTAGAATTTCCTATACTAGTTACCCCTTTTGGTATTTTTATACTTGTTAAACCTCTACAGCAATAAAATGCATTACTTCCTATACTCGTTACACTGCTTGGGATTATATATTGTGTTCCACCTTTTCTTTGTGGATACTGTATTAATTCCGTTTTATCTTTATTAAACAATATTCCATCTTCACTGCAATAACTTTGGTTGTTCTCTTCTACATTTATACTTCTTAATTGTGCACAACCCTTAAATGCTCCATTTCCTATACTAGTTACGCTACTTGGTATTTCTATACTTGTTAATCCTCTACATTCATAAAATGCAGAATATCAAAATTCCACTCATATATTCATATCTATTTATTAGTTGCTTCTTCAAGATATAATAACTCTTGCCATCTTAAATCAACCTCTTTTTGGAACTCTTTAATCATCCATTCATTACCAGGTTTAAACATATGCTTAAACCTTCTTTGTGGTTTCAAAAACTCCTCAATTGGCAATTTATTTTTAGGTTTGTAATTAATAATATACTTACCATCAATCACCTCATATAAAGGCCAATAACAAGTTTCAACAGCAAGCTTATTAATATTCATCAATTCATCTGTTGGATAACCCCAGCCTCTTGGGCATGGAGTAAATACATTCAAAAACGCTGGTCCCTTAGTATAAATCGCTTTCTCAGATTTTTCATATAAATCTTTGAAATTATTAATTCCAATACTTTGTGCAACATATGGAATATGATGACTTGCCATAATTTGAGTCAAATCTTTTCTAGATTGCATCTTTCCTGGTATAACATCTCCAGCTGGACTTGTTGTTGTATCTGCGAACTTTGGTGTAGCAGAAGAACGTTGAATTCCAGTATTCATATATGCACCATTATCATAGCAAACATATACCATATCGTGACCTCTTTCCATTGCACCAGATAAACTCTGAAGTCCTATATCATAAGTACCACCGTCACCACCAAAGCAAATAAACTTTGTGTTATCATCTTCTGGAATTTTCCCTTGTCTTTTCAAAGACTTGTATGCAGCCTCCGCACCAGAGGCATTTGCTGCAGCACATTCAAATGCAGTATGAATAAATGAATCTGTCCATGAAGTATATGGATATATAAATGTAGAAACCTCCATACAACCAGTAGCACATGAGATAACTGCATGATCTTCTTTTTTTAAAGCTCTTAAAACCATTCTTCCTACAATAGGAGCTCCGGCAACCAGCACACATTCTGTGTCCAGCTGTAAATCTAGAAGGCTTTTCTGAAATAACTTCTTTTAAATTATATGCCATTTTACTTTTTTCCTCCTCTTACAAAAATTTTATATCTCTTCTCTTTATTTATATTAAACTCTATATTTAAGCATCATATTAGAGTTTTACATTTACACATATAATACAAATAACTTTATATTTATTTTCTTAAACCTAAATAACGATATGGATTTTCCACATTTTTTCCACTTGAGATTTCTTGCAAATCCCTATAAACACTTTCTATTTCTTTTACTGTAGTATCTCTACCACCTATTCCGTAAATATAATTTACCATTGGTACAGAATATTTATTTACATACATACCAGATGTTACATCTTCAAAAAGTGCTCCACCTGCTGCATTTAGTGAATCTGCTTTATCTAAAACAGCTACTGCTTTTAAATGTGATAAAGCTTTTGCAACTTCTTCTGCTGGAAATGGTCTAAACACTCTTATTTTTAAAAGTCCTGCTTTAATTCCTTTTTCTCTTAAAGAATCTACAACAAACTTTGTTGTTCCAGCTGTAGAATTCATACAAACAATTGCAATTTCTGCATCCTCTAATTTGTATTCTTCAAAGAATGAATACTTTCTTCCTGTTAATTCTTCAAATTCTTTTGCGACTTCTAAAATTACCTTTTTAGCACTCTTCATAGCTTCAGCTTGTTGATATTTATGTTCAAACAAATAAGCCTGTAAATCAAGTGGTCCAATTGCAATTGGTTCATTTTTATTTAATAAATAATGATCTGGCTTATAAGTTCCTACAAAATTTCTTACTTCTTCATCCTCTAAAAGTTCTATATTTTCTATTGAATGTGAAGTAATAAATCCATCTTGACAAACCATTAAAGGTAGCAAAACATCTTTATGTTCGGCTATTCTATGTGCCATTAATAAATTATCATATGCTTCTTGGTTATTTTCGCTAAATAACATAATCCATCCACTGTCTCTAACTCCCATTGCATCTGAATGGTCATTATGGATATTAAGGGGACCAGATACTGCACGGTTTACTAAACTCATAACTATTGGAAGTCTAAGGCTAGATGCAATATAAATCATTTCCCACATTAAAGACATTCCATTTGCAGAAGTTGCAGTCATCGCTCTTGCCCCTGCCGCTTCAGCTCCAATACAAGCTGACATTGCACTATGTTCACTTTCTACTGCCACAAATTCTGTATCAACAGTTCCGTTACTTACAAATGTTGAAAAATATTGTGGTATCTCTGTAGATGGAGTAATTGGGAAAGCTGCAACTACATCTGGATTAATCTGCTTCATTGCAATTGCTGCTGCTTCATTACCACTTAAACGTTCTCTAATTCCCATTTAATTTTCTCCCCCTTCTTCTTTTTTATTTTCATCTTCCATTTTTATTGCTCCAAATGGGCAAACCTTTGCACAAATACCACATCCTTTACAATAATCGTAATCAAAATCTTGTCTTTTTTGTTCTTTTACTGGAATAGAATCATCTGGACAAACTGGAAAACATAAACCACATTGTTTACATTTTTCTGGTATAAATACAGGTCTTACACTTCTCCAGTCACCTGTTTTAAACTCTTTTGCGTTTCCAGCATTATAGATGTTTCCACCAATTGTTAGGTCCTCGGCTGGTGTATGTATATTAATTTTTTCACACATAATCCACTAAAACTCCTTTCTAAAATAACTGTTATTTTTAAAATTAGATAAATCCACACTTATACTAATTAATATTTATCTTTTTAACCTCTTGCAAAGCAAGTTTTAAAGATTTCATATTTCCTTCAATAACTTCTGGTTTTTTTGCAAATTTATGTTTAAAAGATCCTTCCATATCATTTAAAAGTTCTTCTTCTGTCATAACTTTGCTTACTTTTACAATTGCAGCAAGCATTGGAATATTTGGGAAATATCTTCCAAGTGCTTCCATTGATACCTTTCTTGCGTCAATAGTATAAATTTCCCCTTTATAATTATTTAAAACGCTTTTTAATTGTTTAGCACTTTTGGTTGTATTTATAACAATAGCACCAGTTTCTTTTAAGCCAGCAGTTACATCAACACTTTCAAGTAAAGTATCATCAACAACTACTACATAATCTGGTTCATAAATATTGCTATGTATATTAATTTGGCTATTACTAATTCGATTATATGCAGTAATTGGAGCACCCATTCTTTCAGGTCCGTACTCTGGAAATCCTTGAATATACTTTCCCGTATTAAATGCAGCATCTGCAAGTAACAGTGATGCTGTTTTTGCTCCCTGGCCACCTCTACCGTGCCATCTAATTTCAATTAAACTATCCATTTAAAATTTAACCCCCTTTAAAGTTAATTTACCATTTAGTATATTCCCAAAAGTGTATTGTGTCAAGCGAAAAAACTAGACTGAACGTTCAGAAAAACAAATGAAGTAAAAAGATTTATAATGTTTTCACCAGTATAAACAGTTTACAAATTTAGATTATTTTGTTATAATATTATTGTAACTATGTTATGTTTTTTGAAAGGGGTAAGTTCCTAACAAAAATAGAGTTACTTTTTATTTTACTTTTTTAAAAGGAGTGTTTGTATGAAACGGATTGGAATTTATGGCACAATAATAGATGCTGCACAATCTTCAACATCTATGGATGAATTGGTTGGGAAGTCTGGTTTAACATCAGCTCAAATAACATCATCCTTAAGCAAAAAGCAGTGGAAAAAAGTTTATGCTTTATTACAGAAAAATGCGGAATGTCAAGGGCGTCGAGAAAAGCATAAGATTCTTTGCACTTTGAAACACGCAACATTTTCCGAATCAGGACTGGAAATAAAAAAGCCTAATGATTATACTTATAGGCAAATTATTGTTGTTTCAAACAATAGACAATATATAAATATGTCTGTTAAACTACATGTTGGTGACGATATATTTATATGTACAAATCTGCAAAACTCTATAGCTTTTGCACATTATACAGTGCATAAGCTATCACCTGAAGAAAATGCATATTTTATTTATGGTAAACATATTTATAAAAAATGTGAAATTTCCTGTTTACCCTACAAATACCAACAATTCGTTCGAGACTTTTTAATGTACAATGACTCTATAATGAATTAGGACAAAGCCTAATAGCTTGTATTTTGAGCTATTAGGCTTCCCTTTTATTTATTACATATGTACTACCTGGAATAGTTTTTGCTAGATGCTTTACACCAGCACCCATTTCTCCTATTTCCAAAATATTATTAAATCTACCCTTTGTAACAATTACAACACCAATTGTAATTGAAACAATTGGAAATTGTTCAAGTATTCCTTTTCTATTTTCAACTTCAATATACCCTCTTAGAGCATCTTCCTCTAAATAATAATTAACTATATTTTTATCAAATTCTGCAATTATATTCTGACATATAATCTCGCAATCAGTTGTTGAAACAATTGCTACAAAGTCGTCTCCACCAATATGTCCTACAAAGCTGGAATCACATTCCCTACAATGAATATGTCTTGAAATAACCTTGGCTGTAAATTTAATTATTTCATCACCTTTAAAAAATCCATATAAATCGTTATATGACTTAAAATTGTCTAAATCAAAATACATCATTGAAAATTCTTCATCATTTAATAACCTTTTTTTCATTTCAGCTTGTATCTGAACATTTCCTGGTAGCCCAGTAAGTGGACTTACTCTTCTATTTATATCTAATAAATCTAGAAGATTAATAATTGTATAATAAAAGTATTCCTCGTCTATTGGCTTTTTGATATAATGTTCTATTCCAGTTTTTAAAACCTCTACTCTATGTTGCCTATCTATATTTGATGAGACAACAATTATTGGAGTAATATTATTATCATCGTTTTCCTTTATTTTACTATATATACTAGATACTTCATTTGTTAGTGTGTCTTCATGAATAATAATTAACGCTGGAATATTTCTTAGTGCAATATCAATTTGTTTTGTAGTTACTTGTTTAAAATGATACTCATTATTTGTTTTAAATAAATTATTTAATACGTTTTTTAATTCATTCGAGTTATCTATAACATATATATCTTGAACCATTTTTTCTCCTTATTTTTTATCTATTTTCTTTTTTATTTTTTCCTTCAATGCTTTTAAATCTATTTTCTGGTTTAATAACTGCGAAATACTATCAGACTTAATTGTTGGGAATGCTTTTTTTAATCTAGTAACATATCTATATAATCTAACTTTTAATATTGCTTCTTTTCTCTTTAAATCTTCTATTATTATTTCTGTACCTTTTACTTTTTCAATAGAATCAGCCCCTAAGTCTTTAAGTTCACTTATCTTAGTCTTAATTGTTTCTCCTAATTCCTTAATTGCCTCTACAGTAGATTCAAGTGATTTCATCTTTACAATTGTGATAATTGCATCAATTCCAATTGCAACTAATAAAATAATATTCAAATATAATAAAGTTGCATTATTTAATATAATAACATACTTTTCTATTACTGGATGTATCCACATCATAAAAATTACACCCAAGGCACCCCAAAAAGTAGAGTTTTTTAAACACACTCTACCTTTTATATTTAAGAAATTTCCAGTATAGTCCCAATATTTAGTATTAAATTGCTTTTCTAAAAGCCATCCAACGATATATTCCCATATAGACATAACAACAAATGAGGTTGCAAATAACAGCATTGCATTATTTTTAAATGGCTCTAAACAAAGAATCATAATACAGGCTCCAAATCCGTAAATCGGACAAAAAGGTCCAAACAAAAATCCACTATTAATTATTCTTTTTTCAATAAAAGACTTATATATTGATTCTAGTATCCAGCCAAAAAATGAATATATTATAAAATATAGTAAGAATCTTAAAATCTGCATAGCATCCATATTTTATTATCTTTTCTCCAATCTGTTTAATAAGTACATTTTCCTATAGTTTCTTTCTTAGCACCACCAATATTATAGGCTATTACCTTTACTATATTTTCTCCCTTTTCTAATTGGTGCCTAATTTCAAATTTCTTCTTATCTTCACCAGTATTATCTTTAGTATACTCAGTTCCATTTATATTATAAACAACTTTTGTAACTTCCTCGTCGTCTGTAACTCTAATTATTAATTCTCCACTGCTCTTTTTCAATTCAATCTTAGGTGGAGTAACTGGTCTAACCAAGATTTCTTTATTCGAACTATTTCCGCTTGAATCATAAGCTTTAACTATAAGTGTTGTTTCTTCCTTTACTTCAAGCTTAACTTCTAACTTTGTTTTATCCGCTCCTCTATTTTCTACTTTTACTGCTTCATTATTATTCAGTTTGTATTCGATATAAGATATCTCTTTATTATCTGTAGCAATTATTTGAACATTTTCTTTTTCTGACATAGCCAATATTTGAATCTGTGGTTTTTGTCTATCAGTATTTTCATTATATTTAAAGCCTTTCACAGCTTTACTTTCATTTTGATTACTATCTATTAATCTAATATTAAGGGTTGTGTCTCCATTTGGTAATTCAATTTGCTCAGTTAATTCCCTTTCTCCATTTGCACTTATTTTTGTTTCTTCTCCATTATCCCAAGAGTAATATAAGCTATCAATTCCAATTGAATGTTTAGCATTTATTGTTACCGTTCCATTACTCTCTGTAACACTAATTTGCGGTTTCTTTACACTACTTGTTTTTTTATTTTTTTCATGAATTAACGAATAAGCACCAACAACTATTAAAATAATTGAGAATACAATTATAATACCACAAAAAACTTGTATTATTTTTCTTGTTTCTGAAGTATCATCTTTATCTCCTGTAAAAAGTATTTGATTCATTTTATTCCTCTCTCTCTTTTTTCTTTAATATGAATTATAGCATAACGCTTTTTTAATGTAAACTATTTTTTACAAAGTACTTTACAACAAATACTCTCAAAACTTAAATATATGTAAAAAGTATAAACCTTAAATAGCATATATAAAAGGAAACTAGAATGCACTATAGCATTTCTAGTCTCCTTATTATATTATTTCAAAACATATTTTTTAATTCCAACAATACCCACTCCTAAAATTGTAAGTACTGCAATAGTTGTTCCAATATAGAATATTATTTCACCTGTTTTTACAGTTAACATTACTTTTGCATCATCTATATCATCTTCTCCTGGCTTTTGATTATTTGGTGTAGAGTCGATATCTGGTGTTCCATATTCATTATAATCTTTACTTATTTCTGCTACGTTTACTTTTAATCCCATGTTATCTTCTCTATTTATCCATGTTAAAATTATAGATACCTCTACACTTTCTCCTGGATTTAACAGTTTATCTTTTAATTGGTCTGTTGTTACTTTTCCTTCTGCTTCTTGCCATAGTGGATTTTCTGCTTGATCAAATCTTAACCCTTCTGGTATATAGTCTGAAATTTCTTTTGCATATCCTGCAATTTCTCCTTCATTTGTTATTCTTATTTTGTATTCAAATTTAACAACAATGTTCTTCAAGCTACTCTTCTTTAAGTCTACTTTTACTATTTCTTCTGGATCATCTTCTGCTGTATGTCCTGTTTCTGTTACAGTTTCTTTACCATTTTCTATTACTATTGCTTTTGTTACCCATTTTCTTAGAGCTAAATCAAAATATTGTACTTTTACTTTTTCAATATCTTGGTCGTCTTCACCTTCATTCCATTCGTCTGGAATCGAATCTTTATCATCAATTTCTTTTCCATTTTCATCACTATCATCTGATATTTGTGCATGATTGATTATTATTTTATCTTCTGTATCAGGCATTGTCACTTTGAATGCAATTTTTACGTCTTGGTATGCTGGGCTTTCCATTTCATCTGGATAAAACGCCCCAATTAATTTTTGTCCATTTTGATCGTCTTCTTTAGATAAATATTTTGTTACTACATATTTTGCTTTATTTACATCTTCTGTTTCATTTCCTGCTTCGTCTAACATTATCCATCCATATTTTTTATTTGTTTCATTATCTGGTAAAAATTCTAATCCTTCTGGAATATCATCTTTTATTTTACTTGCATATCCAGCAAGTGAACCTTCATTATACACTCTTAAAGTATATTCTACAATATTTTGGTTTCCAACAGTTAATGGTTCTTTTGTATGTTCATATA
>OLPI01002035.1_pt1 | contig 16671 bp, 15 predicted proteins | sample 1672361 | NCBI WGS metagenome assembly OLPI01 (sample SAMEA3136675, study PRJEB25190) | human gut metagenome
GACGATCCGGAGCGGACGGGCAAGTACCAATTCCGCTTCACTCTGAACAACCTGACGAATGAAGCCCAGGAATACCTGCTGTCTGCGGACCTGTTTACCCAGGATCTGTTTGAAGACTATGCCTCAGAGGATGATCAATGGCTGGAGGGAATCGGCGAAGAATTTGAAACGGCCTGGTATCTGAGTAAGACCACAACCGCTCTGGATGCGGACGTCACCTGGACCGTGGACGACAAAACCGTGGAAGCGGACAGCCGCCTCATCCACATGGACTTTGACGGCAATGGAACCGTAAACCGGGACGACGCCCAAGCTCTGCTGGACTATATCGCCGGCAACCGAAAGGAAATCTTCGCTCTGGACTACGCTGACCTGGATGGCAGCGGAGCCGTGACCACCTATGACGCTTACCTGCTTCTGGAAGGCCTGAACGGTGGCACCGTGACCCTGCCCGCCGGTGGGAAGACAGCCATCACCGTGACCATGACCCTGACCGAGGCGCAGAAGGAAGCCCTGGCCGAAAAAATCCAGATTCTGCTCCTTCCCAAAGACCCCAATAACGAAAAAAACGTCATTATGGAGATCCGCGGCGGCGTCGGCGGTGAGGAAAGCGCCCTGTTTGCCCACAGCCTTTTCCGGATGTACTCCATGTACGCCGCGAAAATGGGCTGGAGCATTGAGCTGATGAACCTGAACGAAACGGAGCTTGGGGGCGTCAAGGAAGCGGACTTCATCGTCAGCGGCCGGGGCGCATACTCAAGGCTCAAATATGAGTCCGGCGTCCACCGTGTGCAGCGGGTCCCCGAGACGGAGTCCGGCGGCCGTGTCCACACCTCCACCGCAACCGTCGCGGTTCTGCCGGAGATGGAGGAAGTGGACGTGCAGATCAACCCCGCCGACATCGAAATGCAGGTCTACCGTTCCAGCGGCGCGGGCGGTCAGCACATCAACAAAACCTCCTCCGCCGTGCGGCTGATCCACAAGCCCACGGGCATCGTGGTCGCCTGTCAGGAGGAGCGGAGCCAGATTCAGAACCGGGAAAAATGTATGCGGATGCTGGCCAGCAAGCTCTACGAAATGGAGCAGGAGCGTCTGGACAGCGAAGTCACCGGTCTGCGCCGCAGTCAGGTAGGAACGGGAATGCGCAACGAGCGCATCCGCACCTACAATTTTCCCCAGGGCCGTGTCACCGACCATCGGGTGGGACTGACCCTGTACCGCATTGACGCGATCATGGACGGTGACTTAGACGAGATCATCAACGCCCTCGCCACCGCCGATCAGGCGGAGAAACTGAAAAACGCCCATCAATAAGGAAGATTCACATGGAATTTATCACAAACTCCCCGGAGGAAACGGAAAAAATCGGCGCGGCGATAGGGAAGATCATCCCCGCCGGGACGGTTCTTGCCTACCGGGGCGACCTTGGGGCGGGGAAGACCGCCTTCACCCGGGGACTTGCCCGTGGGCTTGGCTTCACGGAAGCCGTCACCAGCCCGACCTACACCATCGTCAACGAATATCTTGGCGGGCGGCTCCCCCTGTTTCATTTTGATATGTACCGTCTTTCCTCCGCCGACGACCTGTTCGACATCGGCTGGGAGGACTATCTCGACCGGGGCGGCGTGTGCGCCGTGGAGTGGAGTGAGAATGTGACCGAGGCCATGGAGGGCGCGGTCAGCGTCACCATCGACGTTCTGGGAGAGAACACCCGGCGGATCACCATTTCGGGAGGGGATTTTCTTGCTGATCTTAGCCTTTGAAACCAGCGCGAAAGCCGCCTCCGCGGCGCTGCTGGAGGACGGAAAACTTCTGGCGGAAAGCTACCAGAACACCGGCCTGACCCACAGCCAGACCCTGATGGTCATGGCAGAAAATCTGCTGCATCAATGCGGCAAAACTGTTAACGACGTAAACGCGGTGGCCGTGGCCGCAGGCCCCGGCTCCTTTACCGGTGTGCGCATCGGCGTCGCCGCCGCAAAGGGTTTCGCATGGGGCAGGGAAGTGCCGTGTTATGGCGTCAGCACGCTGGAAGCCATGGCGCTTTCGCTGGGCGAATATCAGGGTTACGTGTGTCCCGTAATGGACGCCCGGCGGAGTCAGGTGTATAATGCGCTGTTTTATGTCAACCACGGCAGTCTCAAAAGGATCACCGAAGACCGCGCCATTGCCTTGGCGCAGCTGAAGCAGGAGCTTGCACACCTGACGGAACCTGTGTTTCTGGTGGGAGACGGCAGCGTCCTTACTTACAAGACCCTTTCCGGGGATATCCCCAACCTTGTTATGCCTCCGGAACACCGGATGCATCAGCGCGCCGCAGGCGTCGCCCTTCTGGCCGCGCAAAAACAAGCCGCCGGGGAAACCGGCGACGGCGCCGCTCTGACCCCCAACTACCTGCGCCTGAGTCAGGCGGAACGGGAACGTCTCGAGCGGGAACAGCAAAATTCATAAATCCGGGGCCGATTCATTCAACCCTGTAAATAGAAGGAGAAATATCATGGCAAACGTACACGTCCTCGATCATCCCCTGATCCAGCATAAGCTGGCCATTCTGCGCAACAAGAAGACCTCCGTTAAGGAATTCCGCGAGCTGGTCGGCGAAATTGCCGGTCTGATGTGCTATGAGGCCACCCGCAACCTGCCCACCCGGGAGGTAGAGGTGCAGACCCCCGTCGCCACTGCCAAGTGCCGGATGCTGTCCGGCAAGAAGCTGGCCATCGTCCCCGTCCTTCGCGCCGGCCTCGGCATGGTGGACAACATGGTGGAGCTGATCCCCTCCGCAAAAATCGGTCACATCGGCCTGTACCGCGACCCTGAGACCCACAAGCCTGTGGAATACTACTGCAAGCTGCCGGAGGACATCTCCAACCGGGTGGTTTACGTGGTCGATCCCATGCTGGCCACCGGCGGCAGCGCCGTCGCGGCCATTGATTTTCTAAAAAAGCACGGCTGCCGGAACATCATCATGATGAACATCATCGGCTGCCCCGAGGGCATCAAGGCCGTTCAGGAAGCCCACCCCGACGTGGAAATCTTCCTTGCCGCCGTTGACGAGAAGCTCAACGAGCACGCCTACATCGTCCCCGGCCTGGGCGACGCCGGCGATCGGATTTTCGGTACGAAGTAAAAAAGTCAGAAAAAATGTGCATCTCCAATGGAGATGCACGTTTTTTGCGTTAAAATCTTTACTTTAACCGTTTTTCCAGCGTTGCGGCGTTGAGCGCCGTCAGATGTACGCGGGAAAAGCCGTATTCCGCCGTCAGGATGAAGGACTTGGGCAGATCGTCGCAGGGGATGACCTCACCCTCCCGCTCCGCCCGGTTCAGAAACTCCCGGGTGCGCTTGGAGGTGGAAGTGTTGTCCAGATCAAAAATGCCGATGATGCTCCTGTCCCGGACAGCCATGTCGTTGCCGATGGATAAAAACATATTTTCCTCCTATGGTAACATCGGGCGGCAATTTTGCCGCCCGATGATCTTTCATTTACGCTTTTTCCACTCGCTGACTGCCAGCTCGTCGCAACGGTTGTTCTTCGGGTTCTCCGCGTGTCCCTTGACCCAGTGGTAATGCACGTCGTGCTTCTGCGTCAGGGTCAGTAGGATTTCCCAGAGGTCGGAATTCAGGGCGGGCTTTTTGTCGGATTTGACCCAGCCGCGCTTTTTCCAGCCCCACGCCCAGCCTTTCTCCAGCGCGTCGATGACGTACTTGCTGTCGCTGTACAGCTCCACGGTGCAGGGTTCCTTCAGCGCCTGCAATCCCCGGATGACCGCCGTCAGCTCCATGCGGTTGTTGGTGGTGCTGTCTTCCCCGCCGGAAAGCTCCTTTTCCACGCCGTTGTATTCCAGAATGGCACCCCAGCCGCCGGGGCCGGGATTGCCGGAACAGGCGCCGTCAGTGTACAGAGTCACGGTTTTCATGCCTGTTCTCCGGTCTCTTCCTCGTCCATCTTCTCGACACGCTCCAAAGAGACCACCTGATTGCCGTCGTCAATGCGCATGACGATGACGCCCTGAACGTCCCGCTTGTAGACGTTGATAGAGGACGCGGGAATGCGGATGATGACGCCGCCGTTTTCGATGAGCATAACATCGTCACTCTCGCTCACCACACGGCAGCCGGCCACATTGCCGGTCTTGGGGGTGATGTTGTAGTTCTTTAGACCCTTGCCGCCCCGGCTCTGAGCCTGCTTTTCCCCGTTGGGGCCGGTGCGCAGGTACTCCGTCAGAGCGGTGCGCTTGCCGTAGCCGTTCTGGGTGACGGTGAGCAGGGTCTTGCCCTCCTCGGCCTTCTCCGCGCCGACCACATAGTCCCCGTCGGTTAACATAATACCGCGAACGCCCGCCGCGTCACGACCCATGCACCGCACGTCGTTCTCGTTAAAGCAGATGGCGTAGCCAAAGGCCGTGGCAAGCACGATGTCGTCGTCGCCGTTTGTGCGGATGACGTTAATCAGGTGGTCGTCCTCGTCCAGGGTGATGGCGCGGATGCCCGCCTTGCGGTTGGTTTTCAGGGAGACGAAGGGGATACGCTTGACGGTGCCCTTCCGGGTGACCATCATCAGGAACTCATTTTCGTCAAACTCCCGGGTGATCACCATGGCGGTGACGGACTCGCCGGGATTCAGGGGCAGCACATTGACAATGGCAGTGCCCCGGGCAGTGCGGCCTGCCTCGGGAATCTGGTAACCCTTGCGGTGATGCACCCGTCCCTGATCGGTGAAGAAGAGCATATGGTCGTGGGTAGACGCAATGGTCAGGCTCTTGACATAATCCTCTTCCTTCAGGTTCTGGGCGTTGACGCCCCGGCCGCCACGGCTCTGGGTGCGGTAGGTGTCCACGGGCATTCTCTTGATGTAGCCCTGATTGGACAGCGTGAAGGCGCAGGTCTCCTCCTCGATCAGGTCTTCGATGTCGATCTCGTCCTCGATTTCCTGAATCTCGGTTTTCCGCTTGTCGCCGAACTTGTCCCGAATTTCGATCATCTCGCCGCGAAGGACAGCCTTGAGTTTGTTCTCGTCCGCCAGCAGTTCCAGATAATACTTGATCTTTTCTTCCAGCTCGTCATACTCGCTCTGGAGCTTTTCCCGGTCAAGACCCTGCAGGGCTTTCAGACGCATGTCCAGAATGGCCTGCGCCTGAACGTCGTCCAGTTTGAAGCGATCCATCAGGCGCTGCTTGGCGTCGTCGTAAGCCGAGCGGATGATGTGGATGACCTCGTCGATGTTGTCCTGCGCAATGAGCAGACCTTCCAGCAGATGTGCCCGCTCCTGGGCTTTTTTCAGGTCATACCGGGTGCGCCGGGTGAGGACTTCTTCCTGGTGCTTCAGGTACTCGTCGATGATCTGCCGCAGGGAGAGAATTTTCGGCTGCTTCTGGTTGTCCACCAGCGCCAGCATGATAATGCCGAAGCTGGACTGCAAAGCCGTCTGCTTGAACAGATTGTTCAGCACGACCTGAGGATTGGCGTCCTTTTTCAGCTCGATGACCACACGCATACCGTTGCGGTCGGTCTCATCCCGGAGGTCGGAAATGCCGTCCAAGCGCTTGTCCTTCACCTGCTCGGCAATGTTCTTGATGAGCTGACGCTTATTGACCTGATAGGGAAGCTCGGTAACGATGATCCGCATCCGGTCCTTGCCGTGTTCCTCAAATTCCGTCCGGGCGCGGACGACCACCTTGCCCCGGCCGGTAGCGTAGGCCGCACGGATGCCGCTGCGTCCCATGATAATGCCGCCGGTAGGAAAGTCCGGGCCGGAGATATGCTCCATCAGGTCGGCCAAAGTCGCTTCCGGGTCGTCCAGCACGCACACACAGGCGTCAATGACCTCCGCTAAGTTATGGGGCGGAATGTTGGTCGCCATGCCGACAGCGATACCGGAGGAACCGTTGACCAGCAGGTTGGGGAAGCGGGAGGGGAGCACGCGGGGTTCCTTCCGGGTCTCGTCGAAGTTGGGGTCCCAGTCCACGGTGTCCTTGTCGATGTCCCGGAGCATTTCGTTGGAAATTTTGCTCAGACGGGCTTCGGTGTAACGGTAAGCCGCAGGGGGATCGCCGTCCACGGAGCCGAAGTTGCCGTGGCCGTCCACCAGCAGATACCGCATGGAAAAGTCCTGGGCAAGACGCACCATGGCGTCGTAAACCGATGCGTCGCCGTGGGGATGGTATTTGCCCAGCACGTCACCGACGCAGGTCGCCGATTTTTTGAAAGGCTTGTCGGAAGTCAGGCCGCTTTCGTACATGGTGTACAAAATCCGGCGGTGAACGGGCTTCAGTCCGTCCCGGACGTCCGGCAATGCCCGCCCTACGATGACGGACATGGCATATTCAATATAGGATTTCTCCATTTCGTCCACCAGGTTGGACTCTGTGATCACCTGGTCGGGAAAGCGGATATCCTCGGGTTTATAACTGCGGTTATGTCCCATAAACGCACCTCCAGTTCGGGATTGCTATATCAAATGTCGATGTTGACTGCGTATCTCGCGTTCCGCTCGATCCAGTCTTTTCTCGGCTCCACCTGTTCGCCCATGAGAACGGTGAAAATCTCGTCGGCGCGGCGGGCGTCCTCCAGCGTAATACGGCGCAGGGAACGCTTTTCCGGGTCCATGGTGGTTTCCCACAGTTCGTGGGGGTCCATTTCGCCAAGGCCCTTGAACCGGGAAATGTCGATCTTGGCGTTGGAGTTGTCGCTGCGCATCTGGGAGGAGATTGCGTCCCGCTCATCGTCGGAATAGGCGACCTTCACGCTCTTGCCCCTCGTCAGCTTGTACAGGGGCGGCACGGCGGAGTAGACGTAGCCGTGCTCGATCAGCGGCCGCATATACCGGAAGAAGAAGGTCAGCAGCAGCGTGCGGATATGAGCGCCGTCCACATCGGCATCGGCCATGATGATGACCTTGTGATACCGGAGCTTTTCAATGTCGAATTCGTCCCCGATGCCCGCGCCCAGCGCCACGATCAGGGGATACAGCTTGTCGTTGCCGTAGATCTTATCCGCCCGGGCTTTTTCCACGTTGAGCATCTTGCCCCACATGGCGAGGATGGCCTGGAACCGGGAGTCCCGCCCCTGAATGGCGGAACCGGCTGCGCTGTCGCCCTCCACGATGTAAATTTCGCAAAGGCTGGCGTCCCGCTCGTTGCAGTCCTGAAGCTTGTCGGGCATCTGGCCGGATTCCAGTCCCGTCTTGCGGCGGATGGATTCACGGGCTTTCCGGGCGGCTTCCCGGGCGCGGTTGGCCATCATGGCCTTATCCAGCACGGCCTTGGCAACGGCGGGGTGTTCCTCAAAATAGGTGGTCAGCTGGTCGTTCACTACCTGATCGACCAGAGTACGAATATAGGCGTTGCCCAGCTTGGCTTTGGTCTGACCCTCGAACTGGGCGTCGGTGAGCTTGACGGAAATAATGGCGGTGATGCCCTCCCGGCAATCCTCGCCGGAAACCTTGTCGTCGCCCTTGATGATGCCGTTTTTCACGCCGTAGGCGTTGAGCACACGGGTCAGCGCGGTCTTGAAGCCGGTCTCGTGCATACCGCCTTCCGGCGTGCGCACGTCGTTGGCGAAGGACAGCAGAAATTCGTTGTAGCCGTCGTTATACTGCACGGCGATCTCGGCGGAAGCGTCGCCCTTGCTGCCGCTCATATAGATAACGTCCTCGCACAGGGGCGTCTTGTTCCGGTTGCACCAAATTGCAAACTCCCGGATGCCGCCCTCGTAGCACATGGTCTCGCTGATCTGCTTTTCATCGTCCCGGTCGTCGGTGATGGTGATGGTCAGACCCGCATTCAGGAAGGCTTCCTCCCGCATCCGCTCGTGGAGGACTTCGTAGTCATAGACCAGGCTGTCGAACATCTCCGGGTCGGGCTGGAAGGTGACCTCCGTGCCGGTCTTGTCGGTCTTGCCGACGATGCGCATTTCCTGCGTGATATTGCCACGGGCAAATTTCATTTCGTAGATGCTGCCGTTTTTGTGAACCCGCACCCGCAGCCACTCGCTCAGAGCGTTGACGACGGACGCGCCCACGCCGTGCAGGCCGCCGGAGACCTTATAACCGCCGCCGCCGAATTTACCGCCGGCATGGAGCACGGTATACACGACCTCCAAGGCCGGACGTCCGGTCTGGGGCTGGATGTCCACGGGGATACCACGGCCGTCGTCGATGACGGTGATGGAGTTGCCGGGGTTGATTGTCACGGTAATATGCTTACAGTATCCGGCCAGCGCTTCGTCAATGGCGTTGTCCACGATCTCATAGACGAGGTGGTGCAGACCGGAGGAGGAGGTAGAGCCGATATACATACCGGGTCTTTTCCGCACCGCTTCCAGACCCTCCAGAACCTGAATCTGCTCCGCGCCGTATTCCTGTGTTACTTTTGTTTCGTCAGACATATATGCCCTCCTGCGTGATATGCTCTTAATCTACTATGCTTCCGTTTTCTACCTGAATCGTTCTTCCCAGTTTGGTGAACCGTCCCGGTTCGCAGCAGGTGATGAATACCTGGCCGGAGACGATCTTATTTAATACAAAGTCCTGCCGCCCGGGGTCAAGCTCGGACAGAACATCGTCCAGCAGCAGAACCGGCTCTTCGCCCCATTCCCGCGCCATCAGCTCCCGCTGGGCAAGCTTCAAGCTGATGGCCGCCGTCCGGGTCTGCCCCTGAGAGCCGTAGGCTTTCAGGTCGATGCCGGACAGGCTCACGGTAAAATCGTCCTTGTGGGGGCCTGTCAGGCACTGCGCGGTTTCCAGCTCCGCCCGGCTGTGGCTTTGCAGATGGTCTAATAGGTTTTGTGTCAGTTCCGGGATGGGCGCGAAGGGGTCAACCACCGTGGAGACGGTCTTGTAGCTGAGGGTAAAATTCTCCGCTCCACCGGAAAACTGGTTGTGGTAATTGGCCGCGGCCTTGCCCAGACTGTCGTAAAACCGCGCCCGGTAGGAGATCAGCAGCGCACCCACCTGACACAGCCGGGTATTGTATTCCGGCAGAATTTCCAGAATACCGGGATTTTCAAAATGATCTTTCAGAATGCGGCTTTTCTGCTCCAGAATCCGGTTGTACTCCGTCAATGCCGCGTCGTAATTCGGCCGGAGGGCGCACAGCGCCAGATCGCCGAACCGCCGCCGCTGGCTTGCGCCCATTTTCAGGATCATCAGATCCTCCGGGCAGAACAGCACCGTAGGCAGCACCCCGGCGATTTCCCCGGCGGTTTTCTTCTTCGCCCCGTTCAGCCACAGCTGCCGGGGACGGGAGCCGGGAAACAGAATCCATCGGATGCTCTGCTGCCGCTCCTGAGAGAATACAGAACCGTCGATTTCCCCGAAATTTTCCTGAAACCGCACCATTTCCGAGGTTTTCTGCGCCCGGAAGCTTTTCCCGCTGCCAAGATAGGATATAGCCTCCAGCAGGTTGGTTTTTCCCTGGGCGTTATCCCCCACGATCAGGTTGACGCCGGGGTCAAACTGTGCCGCGATTTCCCGATAATTTCGGAACGACCGGAGCTTCAGCTCATTCAGATTCATGGGTGATGATCTGGTACACCTGAGAGTTGCAGACGAACCGGTCGCCGGGGCGCAGCTTCTTGCCCCGCATCTGGCAGATCTCGCCGTTGACCAGAATCTGCCCCTCCTGAATCATCAGCTTGGCTTCGCCGCCGGTTTCCGCGGCGTTCGCCAGCTTCATGGCGTCCTGTAACTTGATATATTCCGTGGTGATCGCTACGGGAATGGCGTTATCCTTCTTTTTGACAACTACCTTCATAAGCAGACTCCTTCGCTCAGCCGTTCTTGATCCGGACGGGCAGCACCATATAGGCAAAGTCTTCCTTCTCGTCCACAGGGGTCAGAACAATGGGGCTTAACCCATTTGTCAGCTCCAGCGTGACCTCCTCCGAGGGGATCACCCGCAGGGCTTCCGCCAGATACCGGACGTTGAAGCCGATTTCCAGCTCCTGCCCGTCCCCGGCCAGAGAGCAGCGATCCTCCGCCGCGCCGATGGTGGTGCTGGTGCGCATCAGCAGCTCCTGATTGCCGAACATGCAGCGCACAGGACTTTTGTACTTTTCGGACACGATCAGACCGACGCGCTCCACAGAAGACGCCAGATCACCAACATTTGCCACCATTTTGATGGGGCAGTTGGAAGGCACCACCCGCCGCCAGTCCAGAAATTCGCCTTCCAGCAGGCGGCATACCAGCGTGGCGTTTCCCACCTGAAACAGAATGTGCTTCGTACCCAGCGTAAAGGCCGCGTTATCCTCCACGTCCGTAAGGATTTTCTCCACTTCCTTCAATCCGGCGGCGGGAACCACGAAATTCAGCTCCCGTCCAGTGCCCTCCTCCGGGTGGAAGGTGCGCCGGGCAAGCCTGAACCCGTCCACGGCTACGGCGGTGATGGCGTCATTCGTTACCTCAAATTTCACACCGGTATGAATGGGCCGCCCCTGATTTTCGCTGACAGCGAAAATGGTGCCGGAAATCAGCTCCTTCAGCTTGTTCTGCGGGATATAGATTTCCCGGCCGTCGCCCACGTCCGGAAGCTCCGGATAATCCTCGGCGGACTCGGCGGAAATGGTAAAGGAAGCGTACCCTGCCCGGATGGAGACTTTGTAGTTCTCGTCCACCACCACGGTCACCGGTCCCTCCGGCAGACGGCGGATGATATCGCCGAACAGTTTCGCCGGGAGGATGCACTGACCCATGTCGGACACGTCCGCGTCGATTTCATAGGTAATGGCGGTTTCCATATTATAACCGGTCAGGCTCAGTCCCTGTCCGGCCTTGCAGAGGATTCCTTCGATGACGGACAGACTGCTCTTCTGGGCGACGGTACGACCCGCAATGTTCAGTCCCGTGACTAGCATATTTTTTTCACAGGTAAAACGCATAGGTAAAATCCTTTCTTTCTGATTTTAATCAATATATCTCTCTATCAATAAGTTCAGGTAGTAATAACAGTGGTAGTACAAACTTATGTGGAAAAGTCCCTTTTTATTTAGTGCCGCAAGTCTTTTTTATCCACAGCCCAATGTGGATGATCCATCCCTTTTCCACAGGGCCTGTGAAGACCCAAACCGGGTGCAACTTATCCACAATCATGTTTTCCACATTCCACAGGGCTTGTGGAGAAAATTTACAGGCAGGAATTGATGTTCGCGGTGATGTCCCGGATATTGTTCTGCATGGTGGTGTCTCCGTTTTTCAGCGCGACTTCGACTTTCCGGATGGCGTACAATACCGTCGAGTGATCCCGGGCAAATTCCTTGCCGATGTCCGGCAGGCTCAGGTTGGTGAGCTTGCGGATCAGATACATGGCAATCTGCCGGGCTTCGGCGGTACCCTTGTTTTTCTGGGTGCCCCGGAGAAGCACCTCGTCAATGGAATAGAACTTGCACACCTGACTGATGATCAGGCTGGGCGTGGGCAAGGCGTTGCCCTCGCTCTTGAACATATCGTCGATGGCCCGGGAAATGTTGGGAAGATCCAGCGGCATATTGTTCAGATCCCGGTAAGCCAGAATCTTCTTGACCGTACCTTCAATCTGCCGGACGTTGTTGGTGACGTTGATGGCAATATAGTTGCACACATCGTCGGAAAGGTTCAGCCCAAGATTTTTGGCCTTGTTTTTCAGAATGGCCATACGGGTCTCATAATCCGGCGGCTGGATATCCGCCAGCAGGCCCCACTCAAACCGGGTCTTCAGCCGGTCTTCCAGCGTCAGCATATCGCTGGGCTTGCGGTCGGAGGTCATGACGATCTGCTTATGTTCTTCGTAGAGCTTATTGAAGGTATGGAAGAATTCTTCCTGGGTGGATTCCTTACCGGCGATGAACTGCACGTCATCAATCAGAAACAGGTCGGCTTCCCGGTATTTGCTGCGGAATTCAATATTTTTGCCGTTCTGAATGGCGGCAATCAGCTCGTTGGTAAATTGATCGCCCTTGATGTAGACGATGTTGGCGTTGGGATTTTCCTTGCGGATGCCGTTGGCGATGGCATACAGCAAGTGGGTTTTGCCCACGCCGGGAGGGCCATAAAGGAACAGGGGATTGTACACCTGCCCCGGCGTTTTGGAAACGGCGATGGCTGCGCTGTGAGCGAAACGGTTGGAGGGGCCGACAACGAAGTTGTCAAAGGTAAACTGGGGATTGAAGTCCATGGAAGAAACGCTTTTCCCCTTCTGTTTGAAGGCGTCCAGCTCTTCGTCACCGAAGACCATCAGCTTCGCGTCGGAATTGAACACTTCCTTCAGCGCGTCCTGAATGTAATCGGTGCAGCGGCGGCGGATGATCTCCCGGCGGAAATCCGAGGGGGAGTACAGAATCAGATTGTTCTCGTTCAGCTCCACCACCTCGGCATCGTCGAACCATGCCGAAACGGTGACAGCCCCCAGCCGCTCTTCCATATGGCTCAGAACCTTTGCCCACACATAGGCAGATGAATACATAGGGCAGCTCCTTTCATAACTCTTTTGAGGTAAAAACATTAGAAAACGCTCGATTTTTGCGCATAATCTCTCAACCTAAATTTTATCACATTTCCACAGAAAAAACAAGGCTTTTTTGTTGAAATACAATCAATTCCCGAAAGGGACACCGAAAGATAACAGAATCGGACAAAGTGTGTCCGACCCGCCGCCCAAAGCGGAAAAACCGCCCATCCTGTTTTTCTAAGAAAGGCGAATTTCGTCGAATTATACCTTGACCCGTGGACAAATCTATGCTAGAATCGAAAATTAAGAACCCGGCAATGGCCGTAGGATTCAGAGGAGTTCTGTATGAAAAAGGTCTGGACATATCTAGTCATTGCCTTCATTGCGCTGCTGGCGTCTGTCAATTACGAGCTGTTTGTTTTCCCCAACCAGTTCGCCCCCTCCGGTATCAACGGTATCTGTACCATGATCCAGTACGTCACCGGCGTCAGCGTGGGTTATCTGAGCCTGTTTATCAATATCCCTCTGGCAATCTGGTGCTATTTCGAGGTCAGCAAGCCCATGGCCATCCGCAGCATGGTCTACGTGGTCACGTTCTCTCTGGGACTGCTGATTCTGGACAAGGTGGACTTGTCTGCCTTCGCCTACGTCACGGAAAACGGCACCAGCAAAATTCTCGGCCCCATGGTCGCGGGCGTCATTCAGGGCTTTGTGTACTCCATCCTCATCAAGGCCAGCGCCTATACCGGCGGCACGGATTTCGTTTCCGCCATTGTCCATAAGCATCACCCCAACCGGCCGTTTTTCGGCATGAGCTTCGCCATTAACTCCGCCATTGCCATCGTCAGCTATTTTGTCTACGGCTGCCAGATGGAGCCGGTGATTTTGTGCATTCTCTATAGCTTCATGTCCACCACGGTGGGCGACCGGCTGATGAAGTCCGGCCGGGAGGCCATCTGCTTTGAGATCATCACCAATTCCCCCCAGGAGGTTTCCAGAGAGCTGATTGACCGCCTCCACCACACCGCGACCTTTCTCCCCGCAAAGGGCATGTACTCCGGCCGGGAGACCAGCGTGCTTCTGTGCGTGGTCAACAAGACCCAGGTGGCGCTGGTCAGCCAGATCGTCCACAAGTATCCCCATACCTTCGCCATCGTCCATCCCGTGAGCGAGATTCTCGGCAATTTCAAGAACCTCAGCTCCTCCGGCAAGGAGGTTGTGGAGGTTCTGGACGCAGGCGACAGAAAAACTTTGTAAGACAACACCGCGCAGTTGCTTTTTGGGATTGCGCGGTGCAGTTATACATTCAAGCAATCTATTTTATTATAGGAGGTCATACCAATGGCGTATTACTACCCGGAACCCAGCCACACCTTCAGCGAGTATCTTCTGATTCCCGGCTACACCTCGGAAGACTGCGTTCCCGACCATGTCAGCCTGAAAACGCCCCTCGTCAAGTACCGCAAGGGCACGGAGGAACCGGCAATTTCCCTGAATGTGCCGCTGACGTCCGCCGTCATGCAGTCCGTCTCCAACGACACCCTTGCCATCGCGCTGGCAAAGGAGGGCGGCATCAGCTTCATTTTTGGTTCTCAGTCCATCGAGAATCAGGCAGCCATGGTGGCACGGGTGAAGGGCTATAAGGCCGGTTTCGTCACCTCCGCCTCCAATCTGACCCCGGAAGCTACCCTCGCCGACGTGCTGGCGCTGAAGCAGCGCAACGGCTTCTCCACCGTGGCCATCACCGAGGACGGCACCGCCAACGGCAAGCTGCTGGGCATCGTCACCAGCCGCGACTACCGTGTCAGCCGTATGGCCCCCACCGACAAGGTCAAGGATTTCATGACCCCCCGTCAGAAGCTGGTCACCGCCCCCGCGGAAACCACGCTGAAGGAAGCCAACGACATCATCTGGGAGCACAAGCTCAACAGCCTGCCCATCGTGGACGAGAATGACCACCTGCTGTATTTCGTGTTCCGGAAGGACTACTCCTCCCACAAGGACAATCCTCTGGAGCTGCTGGACAGCAAGAAGCGCTATCTGGTAGGCGCGGGCATCAACACCCGGGACTATGCCACCCGCATTCCCGCCCTGCTGGAGGCCGGTGCGGACGTGCTGGTGATCGACTCCTCCGAGGGCTACACCTGCTGGCAGGAAAAGACCATCAAATGGGTGCGGGACACCTACGGCGACACCGTGAAGATCGGCGCGGGAAACGTGGTGGACAAGGACGGATTCCGTTTTCTGGCGGAAGCCGGGGCGGACTTTGTGAAGGTCGGCATCGGCGGCGGCTCTATCTGCATCACCCGGGAGACAAAGGGCATTGGCCGTGGTCAGGCAACGGCACTGATCGAGGTCGCCGCAGCCCGTGACGAGTATTTCAAGGAGACGGGCATCTACGTGCCCATCTGCTCCGACGGCGGCATTGTCCACGATTACCACATGACGCTGGCGCTGGCCATGGGCGCGGACTTCCTGATGCTGGGCCGTTACTTCGCCCGCTTCGACGAAAGCCCCACGAACAAGGTTATGGTCAACGGTGCGTACATGAAGGAATACTGGGGCGAAGGCTCCAACCGCGCCCGGAACTGGCAACGCTACGATCTGGGCGGCTCCGCCAAGCTCAGCTTTGAGGAAGGCGTTGACTCCTACGTCACCTACGCCGGTCCCCTGCGGGACAACGTGGAAGCGTCTCTGTACAAGGTCAAGTCCACCATGTGCAACGTAGGCGTGACGAACATCCCCGACCTGCAGAAGAACGCCAAGCTGACGCTGGTGTCCTCCGTGTCTATCGTAGAGGGCGGATACCACGACGTAACGCTGAGAAGTTCTTCTCCGGTGAAGTAAACAATGATCAAAACCTCCGGCTTCGCCGGAGGTTTTGACTTATAACGTGACAGTTTACACAATCTGATTGATTATTTGATTTATCGCTGCTATAGTAACAAAAAAGGATGTGAAATTATGGGGAAAAGTGTAGAATACTATCTGTCCAAAGGGTACGACCGAAAAATGGCAGAGTATTTTGCTTCCGGGCGCAGACGGATCACTAGGGTCATTCCCAGAAATGATTTCACATTGCTGCTGAGCTTTGATAATGGCGAGACTCGACTGTACGATGCCCGCCCTTTGCTTCAGGCCGGAACCGTGTTTGCACCATTCCGGGAATGGAACAATTTCCGCAGAGTATATCTGGACGAAGACCACAGTGTTTGCTGGGACATTGACCCTAATGTTGACAGTAATGAGGTGTGGAACAACAAGGTAGACTTGTGTCCGGACAGCTGCTATGTGGAAACGGTTGTCTTGCTTTCCAAGGGTGAGGTCGACTCGAAAAAGATTCGGGTTGAGTTCTCTTTGGAAGATATGGATATGTCCGAATTTCAGGATGGGGCAACCTACACCCAGATCAAGGACTATGTGCTGGAGCATAGCGGGTTAAAGGTATCCAACCTTTATATCTCGCAGATTAAACGAAAATGTGGGATTGAGGTCGGCAAGAACTACAATCTGCCCAAATCCGAAGATTCCAGACAGCCCCAGTGTCCGCCGGAAAAAGAGAAAGCAATCCGAGAAGCTATGAAATATTTTGGGATGATTTAATATCCCATATTATGGAGGTTGCTTATGGATAGATTGATTTCTTGTGAGTTCAACATGGATAATGCTTGTGTGGAACTAAAATTTGCAAATGGCAGCATGATTGCCATTGATACCATCGCCGTGGAGAATGAGGTTGCCGATAATATGTATCAGCGGTCAGAATTGGACTATCTGATCTACAATGATCCGATTGGATATGCAGACCTTGTTTTGAACGGAAACCCCGAAATTTATCTAAAAACTGTAACTGAATGTAAACCCTTAGATTAAAACTCAGCCCTCTGCCTTTTCATTGGCAGAGGGCCGTTTTTTGCTTAACAGTTATTGAGCATCCCTTAATTGCTCTACAACGCTGCATTTCGCTGCGTTGTCATACATCATGCAAGGAATCAGCCACCCCAGCAGAAGAAATACCGGAATTGTCAGCAGGACAGGCAGAATGGTGAATCGATACTCAAAGAACCAGAACATACTGCCCAGCATTTTTCCTGCAAGAGGTCCAACCACCAGTGACAGAATAAAGGCCGCCGCTACGGAGGACATTGCGTAAAACAATCCCTCGTAGATCAGCATGGTTTTGAGCTGCCGGTTCGTCATTCCTACAGCCTGAAGCACAGCAAATTCACGGCGGCGGGAAAGAATACCG
>OLPI01002037.1_pt1 | contig 16656 bp, 17 predicted proteins | sample 1672361 | NCBI WGS metagenome assembly OLPI01 (sample SAMEA3136675, study PRJEB25190) | human gut metagenome
CAAATACCGGTGTGTAATCAATCTTAAAGTCACCGGTGTGTACGATAATTCCTGCCGGTGTATAAATAGCAAGAGCTGCCGCATCACTGATACTGTGGTTCGTTTTGATAAATTCTATACGAAATCTTCCCAGATTAATAGACTGGCCATGTTTAATGACCTTTCTTCTGGTTGTTCTTAAAAGATTATGCTCTTTTAACTTATTCTCAATAAGTCCCATTGTAAGCTTTGTTGCATAAATAGGCATATTCAGTTCTTTAAGAGCATAGGGAATCGCACCGATATGATCTTCGTGTCCATGGGTAATTACAAGTCCCTTTACCTTAGATGCATTCTCTTTCAAATAGGTAATATCTGGTATAACTAAATCGATTCCCAACATCTCATCGTCCGGAAAAGCCAGACCACAGTCTACTACAATAATACTGTCTTCATATTCAAACGCAGTAATATTCATACCGATCTGCTCTAATCCGCCGAGAGGTATTATCTTTACTGATTGATTTCCTGTTGTTTTCAAATTATAACCTCCGTTCTACTATTCACTTGTCCATAGCAGAAAGTACGGCTGCATAGAATAAAACGGACAATCCCTTTCTGCAAAAGTATCCGCCGCTTTATCCTCACACAAACGTCTGCCTGCTACTCTACTTCAAAATCAGTATCCTCCATCAGCTGTTCAAATACTTTTGATACTGATATCAGTTCCTCCTCATCTTCAACCATCTCATAGGCTGCCATCTCTTCTTCGTCCTCTGAGCCAGCGGCTCCCTTCATAATATAGACAACAACATCCTCTTCTTCCGGATCTGCACTTCCGTCTTCTACTAACAGATAGTGAAACCCATTAAGGGTTGTCTGTTCAAGGACATAGAATTCCACTTCTTCTCCGTCTTCGGTCACAAATGGAATGCTTTCATAATCATTCATAAAAAACCTCTTTCTTCCGTACTTACGTCCGTTCTTTGCTTACTTTTCCGGAATGGGATATGCATCCATATAACTTTGCAGGATCAGAGTCGCCGCCATCCAGTCAATACGTTCTTTCCTGTTCTCACGACGTACTCCACCCTCCTGTAAAATTCTTTCAGACTCCATCGTAGTCAGTCTTTCATCCCATAAGACTACTTCCAATCCGGTTCTTCGCTGCAGCATCTCCTGAAACTCTTTCGTTTCTTCTGCTCTTTCTCCCAGCGTATTATTCATATTCTTTGGCAATCCAAGCACAATTCTGCTCACTTCGTATTCTTCTGCCAATGCTTCGATTCTTGCCAGGGTCTGGCGCAGCTTCTTGTTCGACTTTCTTGTGATCGTCTCCACTCCCTGCGCAGTAATACCCAAAGCATCACTGACTGCCACGCCTACTGTCTTTGTCCCGTAATCAAGACCCATCCATCTTTCTTTCATAATTACTTCAACTGAGTATCAATATAATTTTCGAATAAAACTTCAAGAATCTCATCACGTTCCACCTTCATAATCAGGCTTCTTGCATTCTTATGACTGGTAATATACGTCGGATCTCCAGACATAATATAACCTACGATCTGATTCACAGGATTATAGCCTTTTTCTTCCATTGCGTTGTAAACCAGGTCCAGGATTTCTTTTACTTCAAGCTCCTGATCTGGTTTTGTTCTGAAATATTGTGTACTTCCCAGATTATTTTCTGCCATTTTTCTCACGTCCTTACGATTATTTCTTTTTTATTTTAATATAATTACGTGTAAATTACAATCCTAATTTTGCATTGCCTGTCATTTCCGCAATTGTGTGGTTACTGGTCACGACCTGCCCAGTAACCCGCTTCGCGCTGAGATTCGCGGGTTTTCTGTGAACTTTGTTCACAAAAAACATCTCGCGGAACGTTACCAGTGAACAGTAATAATTATGTTACTGGCCACGCCCTACAGAACCTGTATTTCTTCTCCCTGCAGAATATGTGGCTGCAAAGTTTTTTCCACTTTCACCGCCAGAATATCATTTACACCGTATTCCTCCGTTTTCAGCACCGCCACTTTCACATATTCTCTGGAATGTCCCAGATAATACGCTTTTCCATCAATCTCCACTTCCTCCTCCAGAAGTACCTCCAGAGTCTTTCCAAGAAGAGAAATCTCATATTCTGCAGCACGCTTCTGGTGCAGCTCCAGCATTTTGTCACTTCTCACAGCTTTTTCTGCCTCTGTCAGCTGCCCGGGCATAGCCGCAGCCTTAGTTCCATGGCGACGGGAATATTTAAAAATGTGGGTTTCATAAAAATGAATATCTTTCACAAAATCATAAGAGGCCTGGAAATCCTCTTCTGTTTCCATTGGAAAGCCTACAATCACATCTGTTGTCAGCGCCGGATTTCCGAAATAATTGCGAAGAAGTTCACATCTTGCTTTATACTCCGCGCTTCTGTATCGTCTGTTCATTCTCTCCAAAGTCGTATCGCATCCGCTCTGCAGGGAAAGATGAAAATGAGGGCAGACTTTTGACATAGAAGACAGTTCTTTTGCAAATTCTTCTGTGACGATTCCCGGTTCCAGGGAGCCAAGGCGGATTCTCTGAATTCCTTCCACTTCATTTACTGCCTGAATAAGAGAAAGCAAAGTTTCTTTTTTGTCCTCAGGAAAATCCACTCCATAGGAACTGAGATGAATTCCTGTAAGCACCACTTCTTTGTAGCCAGCTTTGGCCAGCTTGTGCACTTCGTTTAAAATATTCTCTTTTTCCCTGCTTCGCACGCGGCCTCTTGCGTAGGGAATGATACAATAAGTGCAAAACTGGTTGCAGCCATCCTGCACCTTAATATAAGCACGTACATGCTCAGCTGTACGGCTGATTTCCAGTTCTTCATATTCCTTTGTCTGGTTAATCTTAATAATATGAGCCTGACGCTGGTGTTCTTTTTCAAATTCAGCCAGAACTTCCACAATATTTTTTTTCTGGTTATTTCCAAGTACCAGATCTACTGCTTCGTCCGTTTCCAGTTTTCCCTCGTCAGTCTGTACATAACATCCTGTTGCTACTACCACCGCATCCGGGTTCATCTTTTTCGCCTTGTGGAGCATCTGACGGGACTTACGGTCTGCAATATTTGTTACCGTACAGGTATTTATTACGTAAACATCAGCACCTGGTTCAAAAGGTACAATTTCATACCCTGCCTGTTCCAGAAGCTGCTGCATAGCTTCCAGCTCATAAGAGTTTACTTTACATCCAAGATTGTGTAATGCAACCTTTTTTTTCATTTTTTCCTCCAAAACTAGTACTGTCCACACCATGCAGGATAATTTCTCCGCGGTGCACAGAATTCATGCAAATACGTGATTTCGTGCCGCACTTCCCGGATCTTCTGTAAATTTCATTCACGAAAAGCATCCCGCGGAATATTACCAGTACACAGTAATGTTGTAAATTTTTTATACATTTTCACTAATTCTGCTGCCATTTTTTCTCTTTTTTCACCTTGACTTTTATCCTGCCTACAGGTAATATGAGTACTGTAAAGCAAACTACTAACAATCCAAGGGAGGTTATATCACAATGAAAACAGCAAAAATCTCACTTAACTCTATTGATAAAGTGAAAGCATTTGTAAACGAGATCAGCAAATTTGACTGCGACTTCGACCTGGTATCCGGAAGATATGTGATTGACGCTAAATCTATCATGGGTATCTTCAGCCTGGATTTATCCAAACCGATCGACCTCAATATCCATGCTGACGGAGCTGCTCTTGACAGCGTTATGGAAATCATCGACAAATATACAGTTGAATAATTAAATATTCGATTGTCAGAGGAACTGTTCACAGTTCCTCTTTTTGTTTTTTCGATGACTTCATGCAGTCTCTGAGTACTTTTCCACTTTTTTACTGGATTTCAATCACTTCTGCAGTGCTAAGTGCCGCTTCCATCAGTTCATCAATTTTCTCAGCCAGTTTCTCCTCTGACTTGCGGATCACATTCAGATTCGGCTTTGTAACCGGATGCTTTGCGACAAAAATAGTACAGCAATCTTCATATGGAAGAACAGAAGTGTCATAAGTTCCAATCTCCCAGGAACGCTCTACAATTTCCTGTTTATCAAACCCAATCACCGGACGATATACCGGTAATGTACACACTTCATTCGTTGCTGCAAGACTCTGCAGGGTCTGGCTTGCAACCTGTCCAATGCTTTCACCGGTAATAAGTCCAAGACAGTTATCCTTCTTTGCAAAATGCTCTGCAATTCTCATCATATAACGACGCATAATGATAGTAAGCTCATCATGTGGACACTGATCGTAAATGTACAGCTGAATGTCTGTGAAATTTACTACATGAAGCCTGATCGGTCCACTGTATTTTGCCACCAGCTTCGCCAGGTCCACAACCTTCTGTTTCGCACGCTCGCTGGTATACGGCGGAGCATGGAAATAAACGGCTTCAATCTTAACTCCTCGCTTTGCGATCATATATCCGGCCACTGGGCTGTCAATTCCGCCGGAAAGAAGCAGCATTGCCTTTCCATTGGTTCCAACCGGCATTCCGCCAGGTCCCTTGATGCTCTTGGAATATACATAAATTTTCTCACGGATCTCAACAGAAACGGTAAGTTCAGGCTGATGTACATCCACCTTTGCCTCCGGAAAAGCATCCAGAATGCTTTCACCGATTCTTGCACTTACTTCCATGGAATTTACCGGATAGGACTTCTTTGCACGTCTTGTATATACCTTGAAGGTGCCGTGATAATCCGGATGTACATTCTTCATGTACTCCACAACGTCAGAGCGCATCTGCTCAAATCCTTTGTCCTCGTAGATCACTACCGGACAGATATAAACAATACCGAATACTGTTTTTAATGCAGCTACAGCCTCCTCAAAATCGTATTCCTCCGGACAGAATACATAAACACGGCCCTGCTCCTTCACAACGCGGTAATCGCCCTCTATCTTAGAAAGAGCAATATTCATCTGCTTCACAAGGGCATCTTCAAACAGATATCGATTTTTACCCTTGATAGCTATTTCTGCGTATTTTATTAAAAATGCGTGAAATATCATTTGATTTCCTCCTGTTTCTTTATTTTATGCGGCTGCCGGACTTTCCCCGGCGCTGCATTTCATTCTTCTTTTCCTCACTGCATCAGTGTCTGGAATATCTCCGAAGCATAGGCAGTACCTGCCCGATCACTTCCAATGCATAATCCACTTCTTCAAATGTATTTTCCTCTGAAAAACTGAATCTCAGCGTACTTTCTCTTTGGGCTGCTTCCATTCCCATTGCACTTAAGGTTCCGGCAGCTTTTCTTTTGTGGCTGGAGCAGGCGCTTCCGGCTGAAACATAAATGCCTTTTTCTTCCAGAGTATGAAGCAGCACTTCGCTTCTCACGCCCAGAAAGCTGGCGCTTAAGATCTGAGGTGCACCTTCTCTTATCTCCATTCCGTTGAGACGAACATCAGGAAGTTTCAGAAAACCTTCTGCAAGGCGTTCCTTCAGCTGATACATATGCTCAATTTTCTTATCAAAATCCGTGTAGACCATCTTTGCAGCAACACCCAGTCCTGCAATTCCAGGTACATTATCTGTACCGGACCGCATACCGGCCTGCTGGCCGCCGCCTAAGATCTGAGGCTGAATCCTGGCTTTCTCATTGATATATAAAAATCCTACACCTTTAGGCCCGTGAATCTTATGGCTGCTCACAGAGAGCATATCAATTCCTGCCTTTTTGGGATAAATACGGTATTTTCCAAATGCCTGGATCGCATCTACATGATACAGAGCCTTCGGGCTTTTCTCATGAACCAGTTTTGCAATCTCTTCCACTGGCATCACAGCACCAACCTCATTGTTTACATACATAGTAGATACCAGAATCGTATCCGGGCGCAAAGCTTTCTCTAACGCCTCCAGCTGAACCACACCCCTGTGATCTACAGGAACTATCGTCACCTCATATCCCATCTGTTCCAGGCGCTCTGCAGGCTGTCCTACAGCTGCATGCTCCACTGAAGTGGTGATAATATGGTTTCCGCTTCTTTTATTTGCATCCGCTCCGCCAAACAAGGCCAGATTATTTGACTCTGTTCCGCCAGAGGTAAAAATGATCTCTTTTTCATTTACCTTGAGAATTTTGGCAAGTGTCTGTGCAGCTTCACGGACATACTTTTCCGCTTCCACACCTTTTAAATGCATTGCAGAAGGGTTTCCAAAATCCTCTGTCATTGTTTTTACTACAATCTCTGCCACCTCAGGATAACATCTTGTGGTAGCAGAGTTATCAAAATATGCTTCCATTTCTTACTTTTCCTCTTTTTTCCAGAGCATGTTAAAAAAAGGCTTTCTGCAAGATGTGCATCACAATTTGCGGAAGCCTTTACCCGGATAAGGGCGCAGCAGCGAGCTGCGGCAGCCGAATTCAGGTGAAGCATACCGCAAAGTGGGGCGTGCAGATTGCTGAAATGATTTTTCAAACAGGCTCTGGCACGTCTTGCAGATTGCTAAAATATTTTTAAACAGACTCAAGCGTATACATCAGAATAGACAGCATGGTCATACCTGCTGTCTCTGTGCGCAGGATTCTTTTTCCCAGGGTCACCGGTTTCCCTCCGGCTTCCATGGCATCTCTCACTTCTTCCTCCTCAAAACCGCCTTCCGGGCCAATAAAAATCCCCACAGATTGTCCAGGCTGAATTGCCGCCAGGATTTCCCGGGTCTCTTTCATACCTTGGGCAAGCTCATAAGGAATCAGAACCACATCCAGTCCTTTTGCAAAGGCAAGTGCTTCTTTCCAGTTCATTACATTTTTCACTTCCGGGATTAGCATACGCTTAGACTGCTTAGCTGCGCTCTCGGAAATCTGCTGCCATCTGGTAACCTTCTTCTGCGCTTTCTTTGCGTCCAGCTTCACCACACATCTCCTTGTTTCAACTGGAACAACAGCGTAAGCGCCAAGCTCCACAGCCTTCTGAATGATCAGTTCCATTTTATCCCCTTTAGGAAGTCCCTGGAACAAATAAATCCGGCTTGGGAGCTCATACTGGGATTCCTGGGCATAAAGGATATGAAGAACTGCGCTGTCCTCCTGAAATTCTTCTATGGTACAGTGATATTCCTTCTCACTGCCATCGCTGATCCAAACGTCCTCACCAATGCGCATGCGAAGAACATTTTTCATATGGTTCAGATCCGGACCTGTAAGGGTAATCCTGTGTTCTTCCTCAAGGACCTGATAAGGCTCCACAAAAAAGCGCTGCATAATTATTCCTTTCTGGCTGTGACAGATACCCATTCTCCCTGATGGGTTACCTCAACCAGCTGAAGCCCGGCGTCTTTCACTGCCTTTACCACTACTTCTTCTTTCACATCCAGGATTCCAGAGGTGATATAGTAAGCACCCTTTTTCATCTGATTTACGATAACCGGTGTGAGAGGCACCAGTACATCTGCCAGGATATTAGCCGTTACAATGTCATATTTCTCATATCCAACCGTGTCTTGAACTTCTTTATCATCAATGATGTTTCCAATGAGCATGTCAAAAGTCTCATCCTTAATATCGTTAGCCTCTTTATTGTCTGCCACTGCCGGAATTGCACAGGGATCAAGGTCAGTTCCCACAACATGAGCAGCGCCCAGCTTCAAAGCTACAATTCCAAGAATACCGCTTCCGGTTCCAACATCCAGCATCTGGGTGTCTTTTGTCACAAATTTCTTCAGCTGACGAATTACCAGCTGGGTTGTCTCGTGCATACCAGTTCCAAAAGCTGTACCTGGATCAATGTGAAGGATCATCTTATCTTTATCTTCTTCCTTCACTTCTTCCCAGGATGGAACAATAAGAATGTCATCTACATAGAACTGATGGAAATATTCCTTCCAGTTATTGATCCAGTCTTTGTCCTCTGTCTGGGATTCTGTGATGGTGCCTTCGCCGATATCCATGTATCCGCGTACTTCTTCAAGGACAGCACGTACTCTCTCGAGAACAGGCGCAGTTTCTGTGTCCTCTTCCAGATAAAAATTCAGATAGGCGATTCCATCATCCGCTGGACCTTCCGGCATAATATCCACAAACATCTGCTCTTTATCTGTCTCGGTAAGGGGCTGTTTGTCCTGAATCTCTACGCCCTCAACTCCAACGTCTGCAAGGGCAGAGATGATAACGTCTTCTGCTTCTGTTTTTGTTTTGATGGTAAAGCGATTCCACTTCATACTATTTCTCCAATCTTTTTATTGAAAGCTGTTTCTTCATAATCACAATATGGTATTTTTTAACATCTTTCGAAACGGTTGTTATCTGTTACTTTATTCTGATTTTTCAATTCACCTGACCAATTACTGGTTTTTTATGTCCATGTTACTTCTTTTTATGTGCAAAAACATGCACAACCCACTTATGTCGCTGCCCTTTCTGATAAAATCTCCAGAAAAACTCTACCAGAAGCAACGCCGCTGCTGCATCCACAATGTAATGCTGCTTCAGCACCTGGGTAGAGATAATGATCAGAATTGCAAATACCAGAGAAAATCTCTGATACCATTTCGGCACCTTCTCTGAGCCTTCCACACCTTTCCAGCACATCCAGCTCACATAGCAGTGGATAGAGGGAAACAAATTAGAAGGACTGTTCCCGCCATCTAGGGAATATACCAGAGCGAGAATCTTTTCCGAAAGGGTATTTCCTGGGATCTCCGGTCTTATATTGGTGGTCGGTATTAAAATAAAGCAGATAAAGCAAATAAAATGTATGGTCAGATCTGTGGCAACAAACCGGTAAAACATATCCTTACCACGCCTTGCCGCCAGCAAATACCCCACCGCCCAGAATGGAAATGCCAGAATATAAAACCACACAAATACAGGCAGTAAAGGAACTTCCCTGTCAAATGCCATCGTAAAATCAAAGTGATACCTGCCAGCTGTAAGCGCACTGCTTCCCCAGTAAATCAGACAATTCACTGCCATGATGGTCACAAGAGGTACAATAGACCACAGGGGGATATATCGGTTTAACAAATCTCTTTTCTTTGTTTTCAAGGCAAAACTCCTTTCCGGACTCTTGCGATGTTACTGCTCATTTCCTGACCAGCAGCACGGACAGTAACGTTGCGGCTACCCTTTAATATACAATAAGTAACAAAAAAAGAAAAGAGGATATCTCCCCTTTTCTTTATTCTTTTATGGAAAAACTGATTTTTTACTCTTCAAAGGTCTCTTTTAATTTGTCCATGAAGCTTTTTTTCTTCTTTTCGGACTTTTCTGTGCTATCGCCGGCACTGCCTGCAGGACGATTGCCGCATGCCTCGTCAAATTTGCGGAGAGCTTCTTTCGCGTCCTCATTCAGGTTGGTTGGTACCTGAACAACCAGAGTTACGTAGTGATCACCGCGAACATTCTTGTTTCGAAGGGACGGAACACCTTTTCCCTTCAGACGGATTCTGGTATCTGTCTGAGTTCCTGGTTTCACTTCATAGAGAACTTCTCCATCTACTGTATTCAGTTTGACTTCGCCGCCAAGCGCTGCCTGTGCATAAGTAATCGGTGCAGTAGAGTAAATATTCATATCCTGTCTCTGGAAAATCGGATGGCGTGCTACATTTACTTCTACCAGCAGATCGCCTCTCGGACCTCCATTTGTGCCAGGTTCACCTTTATCACGGATACGGATACTCTGACCATTGTCAATACCAGCTGGAATAGATACCTTAATTTTTTTGCGATTGGAAATGTAGCCGGTACCACGGCAATCCGGACATTTATCTTTGATAATTTTGCCAGTACCATGACAATCCGGACACACCTGAACGTTACGAACCATGCCAAACATGGACTGCTGGGTGTAAACGATCTGTCCTTCACCATTACATTTCGGACAGGTAACCGGTGAGGTACCAGCCTTAGCTCCAGAACCGTGACAGGAAGTACATTCATCTTTCAGAGTAATCTCAAGTTCTTTCTCACAGCCAAATACAGCATCCTCAAAGGTGATATTCACGCGTGCACGCAGGTTTGCACCCTTCATAGGTCCATTATTGGCACGTCTGCGGCTTCCGCCGCCTCCAAACAGATCTCCGAAAATATCTCCGAAGATATCACCCATGTCTGCGCCGGAGAAATCAAAGCCGCCGAAACCGCCTGCTCCGCCACCGCCGCCGTTTTCAAAAGCGGCATGACCAAACTGATCATACTGTCTTCTCTTGTCCGGGTCACTTAAGACGCTGTAAGCCTCTGTTGCCTCTTTGAATTTCGCTTCAGCTTCCTTATCTCCCGGATTTACATCGGGATGATACTTCTTGGCAAGCTGACGATATGCTTTTTTTAATGTAGCGTCATCGGCGCTCTTATCAACGCCTAAGACTTCATAGTAATCTCTTTTATCAGCCATGATTTCTTTTCCTAACTTTTTGTATTTGGTTATCTTATGGAAGACGCCAGCGGCGCAATTCCTGTAATATGTCTTTCACCACCACTGCCCGGTCATGAATCATGACCGGGCTGTAGTTTCATGTTCCGAAATATTGGAACTTATTATTCAATTAAACCTCTTTGTAGTCAGCATCTACAACATCATCGCCGTAACCTGCCTCGTTACCGCCCTGGGAAGCTCCTCCCATGTCCGGTCCCGGGCCTGCCTGACCAGCACCGCCCTGTGGGTTCTGTGCTTCATACATCTTTGCGAAAAGCTTCTGAGCACTTTCCATCATCTTCTCCTGAGCAGCTTTGATCTCAGCGACCTGAGCATCTCCGATCTCATCTGTATTTGCATATTTAGCAAGGATATCTTTTAATGCATTTAAGTCAGCCTCTACGGAAGCTTTGTCATTTGCATCCAGTTTATCGCCTGCTTCTTTCAGTGCATTCTCAACCTGGAATACCATGGAGTCTGCATTGTTCTTTGTATCAATTGCCTCTTTACGTTTCTTATCCTGAGCTTCGAACTCAGCAGCTTCTTTAACAGCCTTGTCAATATCAGACTCGGACATGTTAGAACCAGCTGTGATTGTAATGTGCTGCTCTTTACCTGTTCCAAGATCCTTAGCAGATACATTTACAATACCGTTGGCATCGATATCGAATGTAACCTCGATCTGCGGAACACCACGACGTGCTGGCGGGATTCCATCCAGACGGAACTGTCCAAGGGACTTGTTGTCTTTCGCGAACTGACGCTCACCCTGTAATACATTGATATCTACAGCGGTCTGATTATCAGCTGCTGTGGAGAAAATCTGGCTCTTCTTGGTCGGGATTGTTGTATTTCTCTCGATCAGACGTGTTGCAATACCACCCATTGTCTCGATGGACAGGGAAAGTGGAGTAACATCAAGAAGAAGGATGTCACCTGCACCAGCCTCACCGGAAAGCTTACCACCCTGGATAGAAGCACCAAGTGCAACACACTCATCCGGGTTCAGAGCCTTGCTTGGCTCTTTGCCAGTTAACTGTCTTACTTTATCCTGTACAGCCGGGATACGTGTGGAACCACCAACCAGAAGCACCTGTCCAAGATCAGAAGCAGTAAGACCTGCATCAGAAAGTGCACGGCGAACCGGCTCTGCTGTTTTCTCAACAAGATCGTGTGTAAGTTCGTCAAATTTAGCTCTTGTAAGGTTCATATCAAAATGCTTCGGTCCTTCAGCTGTTGCTGTGATGAATGGCAGGTTGATATTGGTTGTTGTTGCGGAAGAAAGCTCTTTCTTAGCTTTCTCAGCAGCTTCTTTCAGTCTCTGAAGAGCCATCTTATCGTTGCTTAAGTCAACGCCCTCTGTTCTCTTGAACTCAGAAAGCATATAGTCTGTAATTCTCTGGTCAAAGTCGTCACCACCAAGACGGTTGTTACCAGCTGTTGCCAGAACTTCGATAACGCCATCACCAATCTCAATAATGGAAACATCGAATGTACCACCACCAAGGTCATAAACCATGATCTTCTGCTCTTTCTCATTGTCAAGACCATATGCAAGAGCTGCTGCTGTAGGCTCGTTGATGATACGTTTTACATCAAGACCTGCAATCTTACCAGCATCCTTGGTTGCCTGACGCTGAGCATCATTGAAATATGCCGGAACAGTGATAACTGCTTCTGTAACAGACTCTCCAAGGTATCCTTCAGCGTCTTTTTTCAGTTTCTGAAGAATCATAGCGGAAATTTCCTGTGGGGAATATTTCTTATCATCAATTGTTACACGGTAATCTGTACCCATCTCTCTCTTGATGGAAGAGATTGTTTTCTCTGCGTTTGTTACTGCCTGACGTTTTGCAGGCTCACCTACCAGACGCTCACCTGTCTTTGTGAATGCTACAACAGATGGTGTTGTTCTGGATCCTTCTGTATTTGCGATAACGGTTGGCTGTCCACCTTCCATAACAGCTACACAGCTGTTTGTTGTACCTAAGTCAATACCAATGATTTTTCCCATGATAATTTTCCTCCTGTTTAAAAATTCATGGTTGCTGTCCATTACACGAACAGTAACATTTATACTTTGTTTTTAGAAAATGTCGATGAAGTTTGATTCTCCAAGCTGCTTTCTGTTAATTAGCAACTTTTACCATACTGTGTCTTACAACGAAATCCTTATAAGTATATCCCTTCTGGAATTCCTCTACGACGATGTTCTCGCCAACGGATTCGTCCTCCACATGCATCACTGCATTATGCAGATTCGGATCAAATTCCTTACCTACAGCTTCGATTGGCTTCACACCCATCTCATCAAAAGCTGTCATCATCTGCTTGTAGATCATCTTCATGCCTTCTGCAAATGGATCATCCTCCGGTGCCTGTGCAAGACCTCTTTCGAAGTTATCCACGATCGGAAGCATTTTTTCAACGATGTCCCTAGCGCCGATGATGTACATGCTGGATTTCTCTTTCTCCGTTCTTTTACGGTAGTTATCAAATTCAGCCATGCTGCGCTTCAGTCTGTCTGTAAGCTCCTCGACCTGCTGTTCAAATTTATCTTTCTCTTTTTTCTTCTTGCCAAAGAAAGAAGTTTTTGTCTTGGTTTCCGGTTCCTTCTGAGATTCTGCTTCCTGATCTGACTGCTCAGTTTCTTCTGTCTGTGCTGGTTCTTCGGAAGTCTCCTCTTCTGCTGTCTGGGCTGTATCTGCTGCCTCTTCTTCGCTTCCGTCTGTTACCGGAATGTCAACTACTTCTTCCTGTACTTCGGCTTCTTTATTCATTTCTTCTGACACGCTTTCAACCGCCTTTCTAGGTTTTCTTATTTACCATTTCGTCAAGCTGGACTTTTAATTTCTTTAAGCTGTCCACTACATTCTCGTAATCCATTCGCTTGGGACCGATGATTCCAATAGTTCCACGCATTCCATCTCCCAACTCGTAAGTAGCTGTGACCACACTGCAGTCTTTCATAGTACGTACCGGAACTTCATCCCCGATGTATACCTGAACTCCTGTGTTCTCCGGATCTCCCATTTCCTCACGGACCATATCCGCAAGTTCCTGCTTATCCTCGAAAGTGGAAATCAGCTCACTGGCTCTGGATGTATCTGCAAGCTCTGGATACTTAAATATGTTGGTTGCTCCCGATGTATATACTTTCATATCTTCTTCGTCCACGTGAATTGTAGCTGCAACTGCGTCCAGCACATCTGCAACCACACCGCTGTGGCTTCCCGCCTGTTCTTTCAATCTGGCGATCATGCCCAGATTAATGTCCTGGATGGGTACACCGTTCAGGTTCGTGTTAAGAAGAAGATTCAGCTTCAGGATCGTCTGGTCATCCATCTCCTCATCAATATTGATGATCTGGTTCCGAATGACATTACCCTCACATACAACTACGGCAATCAGCTGCCGCTCATTGACTCGTGAAAGCTGAATGAACTTCAGGGTGCTTCCCTTATACTGGGGAACCGCAACCATAGCCGCATAATTGGTATTCGTGGCAAGAACCTTCGCCACCTGCTTGAGCACCTTATCCATCTTATCTGACTTCTCAATCATCAGATCACGGATTTCTGCGATCTCGGCTTCCTTCTCCCTGGTAAGCTCATCTACATAAAGGCGATAGCCTTTATCTGATGGAATTCTTCCGGCTGAGGTGTGGGGCTGTACGATGTAGCCCATATCCGTCAGGTCGGACATCTCATTTCGGATAGTAGCAGAGCTGACATTCAGATCCGGATATTTGGAAATAGTTCTGGAACCTACAGGCTCACCTGTTTCCATATAAGTTTTGATGATTGCTTTCAGTATTTTCCGTTTGCGCTCATCTAATACTTCATCCATGAAATATCTGCTCCTTCCTGAAAAGCAGACGGTCAAACCTGATTCTGATTTCCGTCTGGCTTCTTCGAATTCCTTTGTTAGCACTCATTATTTAGGAGTGCTAACATCTATGTTCTTAAGATACACCTCAGTATTCCTTTTGTCAATATTTTTTACAAATTTTTTTCATCTTTTTTGATAGTTTTTACCCTATACTTTACCATTCTGGCTAAATTCTCCTTACTGCAATACTTTTTTTGGACAGCAAGGATACTATCAGGTATCTGCCAACGCAGTCTTATGTTTGCTGCCGCATAAATGAAAAAGATGCCTTGAGAAAATTTTCCCTGGCATCTTCTTTCCTATATAGGAATACCGCCCATAGGCGACATGTCCGTTTTGTAACTGTTCAGCACCTTCACAGTTATATGTTTCGCAAAACAGCCCCTGCTGAATAGCAGCCTCTATTTTTTATAATTTTCCAGATAGTCAAGAACTGCTGTCGGCTCATCCAGAAAGACTACCAGATCCAGCACGGAAAAATCCATGAATTTCTCTTCTGCTGTGTACTCCAGCAATGCTTTCATCTTGTCATAATATCCGTCAATGTTATACAGCACAATTGGGCGGTCAATACGTTTCAGGCTTTTCAAGGTAAAAATCTCAAAAAATTCCTCGTAGGTACCAATTCCGCCAGGTGCTACGATCGTAGCATCTGATTTTTCTTCCAGAAGTTTTTTGCGCTCTCTCATATTCTCTGTGAAAATAAATTCCGTGCATTTCTCATACAGAACTCCAGGCTGGTCAAAAAATCGGGGAGCAATTCCAAGTATGTAACCATTTTCTGCTGCCACGCCTCTGGCTGCTGCTCCCATCATTCCGGTAGCTCCGCCGCCAAACACCAGACCGTGACCTCTTTTTCCCATTGCTCTTCCAAGCTCTTCTGTTTTTTCATAATAAATGTTTTTAAGCAGTGCACTTGAAGCGCCATATACACATATGTTCAATCTGTTATCCCCCTTATTTTTTCTTCTAAACACAGGTGCAGCCTACCTGCGGCAGCACCATATACGAAAGTCAGCTGGCATATATTTTCCAGTCAGCTTCCGACAGCCGCGCAAAACAACATATTTGCCACACCGCACAAAACCATCACCAGAATGGGATTCATTTTAAATTTTCTTAAAAGCACCAGTGCGGCAGTAAAGAACACCACCATTCGAATGCATATGTTTTCCCGAAACAGTTCCAGTGCACCATTTATAAAAAAGGATGATACTAAAATGGTGACTCCTGCCTTGGCGATCATGGCCACAACCGCCGGGCGAAGGGATGTAAGAGTTCCCTGGAGAAGGGACATTTTCCGGTATTTCGTGTAAATATATGCCAGCAGGGTTACAATTATACAGGAGGGTAAAATACAGCCAAGAGTAGCCACCACTGCGCCACCAGGACCAGCAATCCTGGTTCCTACAAAGGTTGCGGAGTTTACTGCAATAGGACCAGGAGTCATCTCTGCAATGGTCACAAGATCCGAAAAGGTTTCCATGGAAAGCCAGCCATGCATAGTCACTACCTGTTCCTGTATAAGAGGCATTGCTGCATATCCACCTCCAAAGCTTAATGCACCAATCTGAAGGAAGCTGAAAAAGAGCTGAAGATAAATCATTTTTTGCTGCCCTCCTTCACAAGTGTACGCGCAAATCCAAATACAGCCACAATAAGTATTATATAAATAATGTTCACCTTCAGAAAATAGCTTGCACAAAAACTGATGACCATAATAATCACATTTACCCAGTCTTTTGACTTCGCCACGTTTTTCCCCATGTCGTATACCACGGAAATGATCACAGCACCTACGCCGGCAGTCATGCCTTTCAAAAGAGCTGCTATATAATAATTAGAGCAGAATGCATCATAAAACAAGGAAATCAGGGACAGGATCACCATTGGCGGAATAATAGCCCCCAGAACCGACAGCAGCATTCCCGGTATTCCCCCAAGCTTGTATCCCACCACAATTGCTCCGTTTACCGCGATTGCTCCTGGAGATGACTGTGCGATTGCCACCAGATCCAGCATTTCTTCCTCATCGATCCAGTGATATTGATCCACAAATTTCTCTTTCAATAAAGTAACGATCACATATCCGCCGCCAAAAGTAAACGTACTAAGATATAACGAGGCAAAAAAAAGCTTTCTCAGCACATATCTTTTATTCTTTTGTTTTTCTTCCATTTCCGGCACTCCTAATAATTCTGCATGATTTCTGTGCATCGCGAAGCGTGTTACTGGTCAGGTCATGAACAATCACGCTTTTCTTTTTTAAGATAACGCACTATAGGTATGTCTGTCAATTAAAGTTTTGGAATGCTTCTGGCATTTCAGAAGGCAGAACAAATATTCGATTCTGCTGTACTTTTATAAAAAAG
>OLPI01002047.1_pt1 | contig 16585 bp, 15 predicted proteins | sample 1672361 | NCBI WGS metagenome assembly OLPI01 (sample SAMEA3136675, study PRJEB25190) | human gut metagenome
TTTTCTGCGGCTTGTTTTCCTCTTTGATTGCCAGCGGATTGCGCCACCAGGGATTGTACTGCCGCAATACCTTGATGACCTGCTCATCGCTTACGATTGCCATACAAGCACCTCCTTATAGGTAGTTTTTCCACGGAGTTGTATCTTCATACCAATGAAACTCCGTGGGAGTTATACAAGTATATTATAGCAACAGTCATGTGCAAACGCAAGAGGGTTTTAGAAGGGTGAGAAAAAACGATTGGCATTTCGCTGCCTAAATCCTTGCATCTTCTTTTGTGTTTGCTACAATAGCGATAATGGCAAAACAAAATGAAAGGGGTACACACATGGGCGAAAATCAGGTGTTTCCGGATTGGCTGGACATTGACACGGGGATGCTGGCCGAGGAGATCAGTGATATTGAAGTTGACCTGCTCCACAACTGCGAGAAATACCGCAGCCTGCACAAGGAAAAATTCAAGCTTCTGAATGCATATCCAAACCTCTATAAAATGTGGGATCGCGGAACTCCATCCGCACTCACAGCCGAGGAATCCGGCGCGATGATCCAGATCAATCTGCTGGAACAGAAAATGCGCGCGATACGAGATGAAGCGGTGTTCCTACTGGGTCGTAAAAATGCGTATATGTTTATGCGCAGCATAGGACTTGTGTAAACACATAGAATATCAATGGCAGAGAGGCCGCTCCGAATGGAACCGCCTCTCTGTTTGTCATATCCCCCCTACACACTTTGCGAGGCTTTGCAGGCTGTTTTCTATGTAAATGAGTGTTCCAGATTGTTATTCCGTTATTTGTTCTCGAATTGTATAAAATTGTCGATTTTTTAGAACTAATTTAGCAAATTCACTTGAAATCTTTGAGGTGAATACACACCGTAAGAGGTGGGCGTCAACCTGAAGAACGGTTACAACGGCGACCTGACCAGCCGCGAGGCCGGCTCCGTCGGTGGCCAGATGGTCAAGAACAAGTGTCCCATACGAACAATGGAATTCGTAAGGAATGACAGGACTGCATTCGGTCATAAACAGGAAATTAAGTACATAGCGAGCATTACAGTATAGAAGACAGAAAGACCGCGGGTTACGCTGTTTCTCATACGGAGGCTGGGTCTGTAAAGGCACTATCTATGATACAAAAAAGCCCAATCCTGCAAATGACTGCCGAAAAGGGCTTGATATAGAGGGTTTCCGAAGTATTGATGATTCTGACAGCATCGCTTCAGAAATCTTTTTTGTTTGTTCAGTTGTGCATCCTGCCTGGGCAGGGTGATAATATATCCCCTTTTTCGGGTAGAGAGGAATAATAAAATGATATAAGTAAAATCGAAAGAATGCCTTCAGGCTATTTATGAACACTAATGAGGTAAAATTCCCGGTAAGTATGTACACTTTGGCTAAAATGTGATATAATATTTAATTAATTGTGTCCGGGAGGTAAATCACATGAATCAGGTTTATAGAGACCAAATCGCAAACGAGTTCCGTAATTGTGTAACAAATACTATTCGACGTATTCAAGGTGAAGCTACATATCGTCCTTTTCACTCTGCACTATTGTCTGATGAGGCCTTATTCTGGAGCCGTTTTGAACGGTCATTTAGCACATCGTTCGGGCAGAGGGTAATTGAGGAATTAGCGCGTATTGCTGCACTCGCAAATGGTGCCAGCGACGCCCGGCGTCAAGTTGAAACCTATGTGACGTTGGATGTTGCTTATCTCAATGCCATTTCAGATCATATTCAAAAACTGCGAAGCGGCAATCGTGAGAATTTTGCATGGAGCGACGCACTTGCCTCCATTAGCTCCGTTACACCGACAGGTAACACTTCACGATTAAGGATCATCTCTGATCTTTGGTGGAAAAAAGACGGCATTGATAATTATATAAGCCTGAAAACCGTTAAACCGAACATCGATCAGACAGCCGTTGCAAAGGAGGACTGTTTGCACCTGACCATTGGAAACCCCGGATGCCGTGCATACTTCGGCTTGCCTTATAATCCTTATGGAGAGTTAAAAACAGATTATGCCTTCAATCCCCCAATGGGTATATTTGATTTCCGCCATGACTCCGTTGTTTTAATTGGTCGTGAAATGTGGGACACTATTGGCGGAGACGGCTGCTATGATGAGATTCTTGATATAGCGCGCCAGGTTGGGCAAGAAACGAAATCCGCAATTGAGAGAATCATGTAACAATTCGATATACTATCGCTGAGAAACCAAGGAGGATACGAGATGGCGAGTTATACTATCGCAACCGAAACGGCTCTTACAGATGAGCGTTTGCGTCAAATCTACAACACTGTGAAGGCTGGTATCATCCATTTTTCCTACGATGAACTCGACACAATTTTTGAAATTGCCCTAAATAACAGAAGCCTCTTTCCCGGAATAAACCTTGCTGGTGCGAACAATCCAGAAGCCTACATAGAGCGTTGGGTCGGCGAATATCGAAACGCTATCATAAACCCTCCCCATTCACGTGTCGCAAGTCCCAAATCTGCGTGTTCAGATCCTGCGATCAGGTCTATAGTGATGGTAACACAGGGTATTTCCGAAACTGTTGCATTAGAAAAGGAACAAGCTCATAATCTGTTTATGTCCGCAGAAAACGTCCAAGGAAATTTGTTGGAAGAATACATTTCTGTATCAACACGGCCATATGGCTGGATCTGGTGTGCCGGCAATACTTTGCGAGCTATTGATTTCTGTAGTTCTGACGGTGCTGTCCTTCTACAGATCAAAAACAAATCCAATACAGAAAATAGCTCGAGCAGTAATATTCGCCAAGGGACGACGATTCTTAAGTGGTATCGCTTAGGAACAAGAACAGTAAGAGGACAAAAGGTTCCTACTTATAAGTGGGATGCCTTGAATACGATAATAAATAATCATCGCACTCTTTTCCATTTGCCTCCCTGCAATATGACCGAGGAGTATTACATCCAGTTTATTTCCAATCTGGCAAATCTGAACCGCAACCTTATAACAGCTGAATAATATGAGAGTAATAACCTTACAAAAACCTTGGGCAAGTATTATCGCTGCCAATATCAAAAAGATTGAAACGCGCAGCTGGCCCTGTTTTGAATATGGCGATTTCTACATTCACGCAGGTCTATCAAAGATAAGGTCGTCAGAACAACGCCGCCAGGAACTGCTTAAGCTAATACCTACAGCGCCACATTACGGAGAAATCTTTATAAAAACCACTCTCTCCGAATGTGTGCTTATTACCGAAGAATATGCACGCCAAATCGAAGAGAGTGATCCTTTGTGTTATTACTGTGGGGATTTTACTCCTGGGCGTTATGCCTGGGTTTTATCAAACATCGAGCCGATTGAACCAATTAAGGTTCGCGGCAAGTTGGGAATATGGTATTATTAAAAGAGATCCAGCGTGAGCTGCTCACCTTCGCCAGAGGTTTGAGCGGCTCTCTTTTTTTCTAATGCAGCATCCATCGCGGTTTGCCATGTAACATCACTGGTGTTCTTATAGCGGGAGAAGGCATATCCCTCATAAACCGGTAGGCTCTCTCCGTGCATATCTGCAATGATCGTTCTGGCAATCGCCTCTCCGAGCTTAATTGGTACTGCATTACCAATCTGTTTATATTGTTCGTTTATGGGGCCACAGATATTCCAGTCATCCGGGAATCCCTGTATTCTGCTATACTCCTCGACGCTTAAAGGACGGTTTTCGGTAGGGTGGCAAAGATCTGTTGCAGGCATCGTTGGATCCGTTACAAGGGTTGGAGAAGGCCGACTAAATGAAACTCGTCTGAAAAAACCAGTCTTTCCGCCTCCCAGTTTCAACGTTGCACCCATCGCTTCTTCTTGAACTTCTTTGGGCAGATCCTTCCAATATTGGCCTTCTTTCAGCATTCTGTAATACTTTAACCTCTTTTCAGGGAACCCAACATAGTGATGCGGTTTCTCTTCTATATCTTCGACTGCTTCTCGAAGCGTAATCCAAGGAAGCAAACCATACCGAGCAGATTCATCGTGAGTCGGAGAAAGATAAGGCGCCTTGGATCCACCGAGTTTCCCTATCATTACTACACGCTCTCGGATTTGTGGTGCGCCAAAATTAGCCGCATTGTATAGCTCGAAGGATATTGTGTATCCAGCCTCCTTTAGCCGATCCAAAATTACACACAAAGCACCACCCTTGATGGGTTCTTCAATATCTTTATAGGGATATGGAGCCGAAAGAAGTCCTCGCACGTTTTCGATAACAACGTAAGTGGGGCGAATTTTTTCGACGATTTCTATGTACCTCAAAAACACATTTCCGCGTTCGTCCGCTAATGCGCGTCTGGCACCGGCTGTACTAAATGCTTGACAAGGAGGGCCACCAAAAATCACATCAACTTTTCTGCCTTCCGGAATGTTTGCTAACCGCAGTATTTCAGCTGGTTCATATTTGTTTATGTCGCCAATCAATGCAATGTCTGGCTCGTTCTCCGCAATTGTCATCCTACAGTACTTGTTAAATTCGCAAGCCAACAAAGCTGATATGCCGCCATTCTTCATCCCGATATCCAAGCCCATAGCGCCTGAAAAGAAACTCAAAGCTACAATTTCTGGGATATCTGCATTCTCTCGAGCGTGATCATCCGGCTCGATGATAACATCATATTCTTGAATGTATTTTTCTAAATCATCGACATTTACAACCCACTGAATACCCAGTTTTGTAGCGGCCAGTTTTCCTTCCTTAATCAGTTTGCGCGCATATTGGGGAGTTACTTTCAATTTATCTGCAACATCTTGGATGGTGAGAAGATTTTCAAATTGTTCCATCGGTCTGTTCTTCCTTTCGTTTGCGAAACTTTACACCGTCCCCTATCATAGCATCAAGTGCAGCAAATTTCAACTCTATTATTTGAAAAGCCGCAGTTATTTAGATGGTTGTTTACGTATGCGTAAACTGGTGTCAGTAGTCTGTTTGCATATTTAGCAGTTGAACCTATCGTTATAAATGGGTATCTTGTATCGAGCCGAGGGCGCAAACACAATAAATAATAAACCTTAGGTGAAGGGCACTTTTTAATTATATGGATAATATCCTGCTTTCACCAAATAACGCCCGACGCCATAGCTGGAGTCACTGCGCTCAAAGACTTCCGTCGGCAGCTTGGGCAGATACTTCCGTCCGAATGCCGTACCAAAATGTGCCTCGAAGTTGGTTGTCGGCAGTACTACCCAATCAGTGCCTTCCTGTCGGTTGGCCATGTAGTAGAGGATCAGCGTCGTTACCACGTCCAACGGAACTTCTTTAGGCGCAGCGGAACGGAGCTTTTCTATAAAAGCCGGCGACAGCTCTGTCTCTGTGCTTTTCAGCGGCCCCAGCTCCAACGCATCGGCAATGATGTCATCGAAACGTAACGTCCATGCTCCTTTGGTACTCTCAGAAAACAGCGGCACCTGAAACTGGATCACCTTGTTCCGCCACGCAGCATCAAAACTTTTTTCTATGACTTCTGCCTTCGGTATTACAGTTTTACGCACCTTATCGGGATTATCCAGTACAAATCGGGCAAGGCAGTGAACATGGCGGTGGAACCAGCCGCTACCGTCGGCATCCACCAGTTCGGGAAATATCTCATGTAGCTCTTCAAAATGGCTCTTATCCGGCCGCTCCCTTTTGGGGGCGGCTTTTTTGCTGTCCGGAACACTGCACCAGGCACACAATGCCTTGCGCACATGGTCCAGACGCTTCCTCGGGTCGCCCTCAAGGATATTACCGTCTGCATCATGGAACATATATCTGCGGGCGATAATGGTCAGAACACGGGTCAGACCTTTGAACTCCAAGATGGTGGTAAAGGTGAAGCGGCCCATATAGGAAGTGTCGTTTTTGCTTTTAGCGGTATAGCTCACGGTTTCGGTGTAGTCCAAGAACTCTTGCCATTCATTCAGCATAAGGCACCTCCAGTACGTTTTTTTCGATCTGATCGATCAGCAGCTCCCACAACAGATTGCGCTTGCCCAACGCGACCACATACTGTACGGCGATACCGGGGCGCACGATTCTGTTCAGCAGTTCACGGCACTTTTTGGAAACAGGCTCTTTGTAGTCGGCAGCAAAAGAATGCTCCATGTATGCCTTCATCATTGCGGTAAAGCTGGCCGTGTCTGCTTTGTGCAAAAGCTGTTTGCGTTCCAGAGCGTTGTTTTCATCGTCGATATCGCAGATCAAATCGCCCAGGATACGATAGCCGCTCTGCCGGAAGTCGGTTAGCAGATCGTAATAATCAGTCGCCTCCGGCAGATGCTCTGCCAAAAACAGTTCCCGTTCCTCTGTATTCATAAAAGGCCACTGCCGGTCTGAGATAGCAACCCTGAGCGCTGTGATGCGCTCAGGCGGGAGCTGGCGAAAGAAAGCATACAGTTCATCGGAGTCGCATAGGTCTTCCTGCCCTCTGGCATACAGGATGCGCTCGATATCGCTTTTCTTTTGTCTGTCCTTTACCGGAATACGGCAGGCTCGGATGCGAGAAAGACAGCGCTCATAATCTTGCAGCAACTCAGAAACAGAGGAAAGAATTTTGGGATTGAGCCGGTCCTGCCAACCATCCTCCTGCGCAAAAGCAAACAGTTCTCTGTCCTCTGCGGGAGTAACTTTAATTCGCGGCGTGTTCTGCTCCAACTGCCGCGCCAGATAGGGCAGCTTCTCAATGTGGGACTCGACCTTGCTCCAGTCCGTCCGAGCAAAAAATGCGTTCAATTTTTCCTTGTGGGTCGGCTCGTACCACGCTCGCCGTGTTTCCTCTGCCTGCTCCGCAAGATATTTGTACTGGAGAAAGGCGCTGCGCTTGACTCGCTTTGTACCAATGTATTCGTCAAGGTCAGGGCGCACACCGCTTTTGGCGGCGTCGATCTCCAGACCACTGAGAATGGCCAGGGTCTCAATTTCTCTGCGGCAGCGCTTCCGTTCGCCCGGGTCGGTGCTGTCGGTGTAGGCGATCACGCTGCGATCCATAGCGGCATTGCAGATCTGGCCGATGCGGGCGGCAAAGGTATTCTCCACCGTGCGGAACCGCTCCCACCAGTCGTTTGCATCAGACAGCGGCGCAGACAGGGATGGGATCTTCAGCAGGGGCAGATTGGCATTGTTGGAAAGCTGCTGATTTACCTCGTATTCATAATTACGCTTGACACAGCGGTTCAGGATAGGATCGGCAATGGTCTTGATCTGGTCGCCATCGTAGTCCGCTCCGCCCAAACGCTCCGCCGCCAGCGAGTCGGCAGACACAAAGACCACATCGGTCAAATGGCCAAGATAGTGTTCGCGCAGTTCATCCCCGGCCGGATAGACGGAAAGCTGCAATTCTTCGTTGCGGGCAATGTGCGGATTGCGGAGCAACGTGCAGCTGTCGTCATGTTCATAGGCGGCGCCGGGAGCGTAGAAACTGTCCTCCGCAAAGAATGCCGCAAGAACCGAATCGCAAAAGGCACTCTCCGCAGGCATTTGAAATGCACGGGGCAGTATCAACTGCCGTAGCAACTCCAGCAAATCACCGGAGAGGAACCGGTTGTCTCCCGGCACCAGCAGGTGACCTATGGCGTAATTTTTCAGCAGTGTTTTTTCCTGCATTTCCAAAGCGTCCGTGTAGATCGGCTCGTTAATAAATCGGGGATTTTTGTTCAACACCGCCGCAAGAATATGTGTCCGAGTTTTGCGCGGCTGGCTCAGACCGTCCAGGAAATATTTTTTGCGGAAATAATCGTTGGCGCAAAATTTGTAGTAAGCCGTTTCGGTCGCCTTGGTCAGCCATTGCCGCTTATCTGCTTCCGGACTGTAGATCCAACCATCGGGTAGATTGGCGGGACGAAATTCCTCTGGCTGAATAGATACTGTGGACAGGAATTGATAGTTCAGCGCAACAAGGGATTCGGCCTGTTCCTTATTCGTGTTGGTGATATACAGTGCGTGGCGGTATTTACGAAACGCCTTCCAATAGTCCTTCCAGTCCATATCATTTTCCTGTAGCCAGCGGTCTGCCTTGAACTGACTGCGGGTCAGAATGATATCTACATCCTTGACCGAATGGTTGACACCCCAGATGTCCTGAATGACCTGCGTTCCGGAACGCTTCAAAAAATCCTTGAAGTCCACCTGGTGGAGCATCCCTTTGATGTAGGGCAGACGGATCTGGAAAGAGGTGTGACAGTGCCGCCCACAGTACGCTTTGTCTACTGTCTCTGCGTATTCCTTTGAAATCAGGCCAACACCGTCAAAACAAGTGATGTTAATATCTTCAATCGTTTCGTACCGATAATATTTTCCGTGCTCGTCCCCCTCCACCACGGTAATGACAGGCACTCGCTGCATGAGCTTCTTGGGATTGTCTACGACAATCACGCGATGCGGCTTATCGATCCGGATGCCGTCCACTCGTGCGCCGGAGGAAAACATCAAACCGTTGTAGGCATAGAGCTTACTGATCTGACAGCGGCGCAAGGTCATGTCCAGCATGATACGCCGGCGCATGGGCTCATACAGGTCGGTACGAATGAAGGACAGTCTGGACTGGCGGCTCATACTGGAGGACCGTTCGAAGCTGACATAGCGGTGGGGCCCATTGCCGAAATCCAATGTCACGCCATCGGGCCGAAACATGTCTCTTGTTTTTTCTCGGCGGAGCTGCTGTGTGCGATTGCTGCCGCGGCGATCAAAGATGCCGGAGAAGTCCATATAGAAAATGACATCCGCAAGGTTGGTGATACAGGTGTCCTCCGCACGCTCCCGATAGCGGTCGCCGCGGAGCTGACACATCAACTGAAAGAACATGGCACAGTCATCCTGCTCGTGTTTTGCGCCGGGAATCTTGCAGTGGTCTGTCGCAGTACGGTTCAACTGAAATGTGTATACACCATTTTCCTCTCCGGCATAACTCATAAGCGTTCTGCCTGAGAGTTCATAGATCCGGTATTTCATTTGCGGCATCGTACCTCCTCCCATTTTTATGCTGGCAGAAGTGCAGTCCTATAATCTGTACAGCTACATCATATCACAAAATCATTCAGTTGCAACAAGAATACTGGCCCCACTTTTCAGTGAGGTCAGTATTCTATTTCTTTTAAGGAGGTACACCATATGTACAAAACAAACGTTCAACCCCTCAACACCATCGATGGCGAGACCCTGTTGAGCATCCCCATGGAGCCGCTGAATTTCGTGGTAGACTCTCTCATCTCCCAGGGCCTGCATATTCTGGCAGGCGCACCGAAGGTGGGAAAATCCTGGATGGCTCTCTGGCTGGCTACAACCATCGCCAAAGGCGAACCCGTTTGGAATCTCCAGACGAAACAAGGCACTACGCTCTATCTCTGCCTTGAAGATTCCACCCGCCGTATCCAGAACCGGCTCTTCAGTATCACGGACGAGGTTCCGTCCAACGTTCGTTTCTGTACGGAGAGCAACATTCTGGAAAAAGGTCTGGAGCAGCAGCTCATCCAGTTCCTCAAAGAGTATCCCGACACCGTGCTGATCATCATTGACACGCTGCAGAAAGTGCGCGGCGCGAAAAATGATAACGCCTACGCCAATGACTACCGTGACCTTTCTCTGCTCAAGCGTATTGCAGATCAGCACGGCACTGCCATCCTGCTCATTCATCATCTGCGCAAAGAAGGTGACGAAGATGTATTCAACCGCATCTCCGGTACCACTGCCATCAGTGGTGCGGTGGATTCCAGCTTCACACTGGTGGAGGATAAGCGCGGCAGTGGTCGTGCAAAGCTCTCCTGCATTGGTCGTGATATTGAATACCGGGAGATAGAACTGGAACGCAACGAGGATAATGTGTGGCAGCTCATCAGCGACAGCAAGGTCACTCCCGGCGGAAGTATCCCTGCCGCTATCTCTGCATTCATGTCGAACCGTACTGAGTATATCGGCACTCCTACTGAGTTCGCAGAAGCGATCGACCCTGACGGAACGCTGGGCATCACGCCGAAGAAAGCTGCTCGGTTGATCTCGGAAAGCATTGCAGTTCTAAGACAAATCGGTGTTACAGTCATTCTCCGACGAAGCAACGGAAAGCGCATCATTGAGCTGCACCGTGCCGAAAGTGTCGACACGCCGGGGTTTGACCCTATCGACCCTTGTGAGGCCACAGGAGGCGATTTGTCGGCTGTTTCCACCTCTGCCGGGTAAACACCCCACCTCGGAAACTACTCCAATTTTCCGCCATGTTCGGGGAGAAAAGCGGAAGATTCCGGCAGAGGAAGAAAAGTCCCTCCTTTAGGAGGGAGCGAGCATCGCCTTTGGCTGTCCACCGCCGCCCTGTTGGGCGGCGGCGCACTGCCTTCGGCATCTCTTTTCTGGGCAGAAGCCCGAACCCACTTTTATCACGGAGGTATTCATTTGAAGAAAAAAATCAACCGCACAAAATCGGTTTCATTGACCTTCCGTGTCACGGAACGTGATGCGGAAACCATTCGGCGGAACGCAAAGTCCGTGGGGATGGATCTCACAAAGTATCTGACCACCTGCGCCGTCGGGAAAGAAATCGTACACATCAATGGTCTCGATGACTGCGCCCGTGCGCTGCGGCGGCAGGGAACAAATCTCAATCAGCTCACCACGCTGGCGAACATGGGCAGGATCAGTTCCGTCAACGTCGGTGAAACCTATGAACTCTATCTGGAGATCCAGAAACTGCTGAAAGAAATTCTGGAGAGGAAGGCGTGAGTCATGGCAACGGTCACGCCAATCAACCGTCCGAAAGGACAATGCCGTGCCGGACTGTCTGCAGCGTTGGACTACGTCATGCAGGAGAAGAAAATCGAGTCCGATGGTCGGCAGTTGGTCACAGGAATCAACTGCCAGCCTGAGATTTGCTACACCCAGTTCATCAGCACCAAACTTCAGTACGGCAAGTGTGCCGGCAAAATGTATTTTCATTTCGTGCAGTCCTTCCACCCGGAGGAAAACATCACACCAGAGGAAGCACACGCCGTTGCTCTGGAGCTGGCGCAGCAGTGGAAGGACTACGAAGTCATCGTTGCAACGCACACCGATGCAGAGCACATCCATTCCCACTTCATTATCAACTCGGTCAGTTTTGAAAACGGCAGGAAACTGCATTTCGAAAAAGACGATCTGACGCAGCTCCGAAAATTTTCAGATGAGATCTGTATGCGTCATGGCCTGTCCATCTGCCAGCCAAAGAAACAGCAGACCTCCGGCATCAGGCAGTCAGAGTATCATGCGGCGATGCGCGGTGAGAGTTGGAAAGTGGCTCTCGCCATTCAAATCGACGAGTGTATGAAGTACGCCGTCAACAAGGAGCAGTTCATTGAGCTGATGCAGAGTGAAGGCTACCAGGTCAAGTGGACGGACAACCGCGCGAATATCACCTACACCACACCCGACGGCAAAAGCTGTCGGGATTTTCGTTTACACGAAGAAAAATATTTAAAGGAGAACATGGAATATGAATTCTACATTCGAGCGCAGCAATACGCGACCCAGCATGGCGGATATGAAAGCTATGCAGCAAACGGCTCTGAGCCGCAATATAGAGAAGGCCGGAAATATCCAGAAAGCGGTTACGCTGACGCAGGAGAACTGGACAGGTCTGACCAACGCGGTGGAGCTGACCGGACAGTCCGTTCTGCGGCTCCAGGAGAGCGTGGAACATTTGCTCACGGACGAGCAGATGGACGCGAAACTCAAAGCGCAGGTGCAGTCCCTGATGGAGCAGCACAGAACGTCAATTTCCGAGATGCAGACAGCAGTACAGGAACTGAACGAGAGCAGTACCAGGCACTGGACGCAGATGGAGAACAGCGTAGAGCGCACACTGAACAGGATGCAGCGGAATCACGAGGCAGCGCTGAAGGAGTTTGGGAAACAGGTTGGGAGAGCCAGCGCGGAATACTCCACCGAACTCTCCAGGGCGAGCGATTCCGTGAGAGAGTCCGCGAGTCGGATACAACTGCAGATGTACCTGCCCACCATCATTCTGGTGGTGTGGGAATTGGTGCGGCATCTGTTCTTGCTGGACTAAGTGCCATGGATGCCGACAGCGATGATCCGGAGGAACGGTGCCGTAAGGTAGAGGCCAAGACTGCGGCGCAAAATCTCGGCGCAGCAATTGGCCTGGTGGCTGGATCGGTCATTGCAGCAAACAGACACAAGTCCGCAACAGAACTGGACTTTCAATCGAACGAACAAACACAGACCTGGCAGCAGACCATGTAACGATCTGCCGCCTTTCTCATTTTCAGATAGAGGTGTTACTCAAGACCTGTATTTTTCTTTCCTGTCGGGGCAATAATTTTTACAGCAAAGGAGGTGGGCGGCAGTGACTGCGCAGCACACCCAATCACTGGAACAGAAAAAGAGACACGCGGCGGAACAGATCTGGCTTCACTATTACAACCAGACGCTGTTCGAAAAGGGCTTGATCACGGAAACAGAACGAAATCGTATGAAAAATCTGATCAACGGGTTAGCGCCGTCCACCGCTAAATAGTTTTCTCGGGGAGCATCGCACACGATGCTCCCCCTTTTTCAAAATTCATATTGCTTTGTTCATACAGAAATGATATACTGATTATGATGATGATAAAACGAAAAGTGAGGAGGCGGAGTCATGGACATTCACACCATTCGAATGATGCTCAAGACACATTCTATTTACGATATCCCCTTGCGGGTGACCTATTATGCCCGAGTATCGTCCGAGAGTGATGAGCAACTCAACTCGCTTGGAAACCAGATTGCCTACTACGAGGATCTTATTAGAAAAGATCTGACCTGGACATTCGTCCCTGGGTACATTGATGAAGGCCTCTCTGGCATTTCTACAAAGAAGCGTGAGAACTTCAATCGCATGATTGACGATGCGGCTATGGACAAATTCGATTTGGTGATTACAAAAGAAATCTCCAGATTTGCACGAAACACACTGGATTCAATTCAATTCACACGGCAACTCCTCGGCTATGGCGTTGGTGTGTTCTTCCAGAATGATAACATCAATACATTCGACGAGGACTCGGAACTTCGTCTGTCAATCATGTCCTCCATCGCACAGGACGAGTTGCGCAAGCTCTCGAGCCGCGTGAAGTTCGGTCATCAGCAGGCGATCAAATCCAACGTGGTGCTTGGCAACAGCCGCATCTTCGGATACACAAAAGCTGACGGAAGACTGGTCATCGACGAAACCGAAGCGCCAATGGTCCACGAACTCTTCGAGCGTTACTCTACCGGCGAATATTCCATGAAGCAACTTGAAACGATCTTCTGGGATAAGGGCTACCGCAATCACAATGGCAACAAAATCGCCCACACCACCATGGCTAACATGATCGCAAATCCCAAGTACAAGGGCTACTATGTGGGGAACAAGGTCAAGGTCGTGGATATGTTCACCAAAAAGCAGAAGTTCCTCCCGCCGGAGGAATGGGTCATGTTCAAGGATGAAACAGGAGAAATTGTCCCCGCAATCGTAACGGAAGAAATTTGGGATCAGGCCAACGCCGTGCTGAAAAAGCGCAGCGAGGATGTAAAGGCCCGTCAGGGAATCAGCAACCATGCAAACCTTCTGACTGGAAAACTATACTGTACCCACTGCGGAGCAGCCTACTATCGGCGGGACACTGTCGACCGCTCCGGTAACAAAAACAGTAAATGGGTATGCTCCGGCAAAATCAAAAACGGAAGCGACTCCTGTCCGTCCTTTGCAGTGTACGAAAGCGAGATAAAGCCTCTCCTGCTGGAAGTGTTGAGGGATACCGAGGCAGATGCAAAAGCTCAGATTGAGCGATACATGGAACTATATACCAGTCTGGCGGGCAGCGGTGGGATCGCTGAGCAAATTGAAGAACAGGAGCAAATCATTGAACTGGCGGAAAAAAAGAAGCAGAAGCTGCTCCAGCTCGCCGCTACCGGAGAAATGAGCGACCGGGATTTCCTGTCCATGAACAAGCAGTGTACTGCTGAAATAGACACAGCAAGAGAACTACTGTCCGAACTATATGCCCAGCGTGAGTCTGCCGATGATTTGAAAAAGCACCTTGATACCATTCGCCAGGTGCTGAAGGAAGCTGAGCGGGATGCAGTAAAGGGTGTCGTCAACAAAGATTTCGTGGACAAGTTCATTGACAGGATCTTCGCCACCATGGTCGATGAAACCACCATGCAGCTCCAGATCAAGATATTCACCGGCGAAGTCACGGAAAAGTATCTGGCAAATCTCAGAGTTCGTGCAGGTAACATCATTGGTGTATTCGAGAAGCCAGGCGAGAATGCAGTGGCCGCAATGGCTGTTGCTGACGATAGTCGTACGGGTCACACGTTCAAGAAGATGATCGAGTCCTACGAGAAGAACCTGTAAACGGTCCTTCCCGCACGAAAAAAGAACCGCCTTCGGGCGGTTCTTTTTTACGTTCTCACAAGGTGACCTCCGTGCCGTTGTTCACCTCGATGCGGTAGCCGCCGGGGTTGTATACATCCGTTCCGTTGCCCCGGAAGCGGCAGTCATCCAGCGCCGCATAGGAGTTCGGCGGCAGGCACAGAAGCTCCAGCGCCGTACCGTTCTGCACGAAGGTCATCTTGTCCGCAAAGTAGGTATAGCTGCTGCTGTACGCGGAGTTGTAGCGTATACCCACGCCGCAGTCCGCCACATGGCTGCCCCGCAGATACAGCCAGCCGCCGGTGACAGCCTCGCCGCCCACGGCCCAGCCGGTGACGCGGCTCTCCTCCAAATAGGTGGGCGCGGCGGCGGTAATACCCGTGCCGCTGCCGTCACCGGTAAAGTTGATCTGCCGGAAGCGCACAAAGGCGCGGGTCAGGTCCGTATTCTTCAGGGGCGCCACCGTGATCGGTGCGGTGAAGGTCGTACCGCTGCCCACCAGCTCCACGGCGCAGCCCACGGTGATGGGTGCGTCGTAAGTGACCTCCGGCAGGTACACGGTCACGCTGGTATCCGCGTCGCAGGCGCCGGCAATGTCGTCCAGCAGCGCCTGCAGCTCCTGCGCCGTTTCCAGCGGCGCGTCCTGTCGGCCGAAGTACAGCGTCGTCTGCTCCTCGAACTCCACGGTCATGGTCAGGTGCAGCACGTCGCCGCTCTTCATGCGCAGCGTCCAGACCACCTCGTTGTGGGTGCAGGTGGGATCCGCACGCAGCCGCCGGTACAGCAGCGCCGGGGACTCCGGTGTTTCCTCCTCCGCGTCCCACAGCTTCACCCGGCTCACGCCCTCCGGCGCGGTGACGGACACGTCCCAGCTGTCCAGCAGCGCGGCGAAATCCTCCGCTGCGTAGTCCTGGGTCACGGCGTCCTCCGCTATGACGGTGGCCGGGCAGTCCACACTGGCGCCGTCGTTGGCGGGGATCAGCTCGGAGTGGTAACCCACCGGCTCGGTACTCCCCTGCGGCGCGGGCGTCATGGCCGTAAACAGATGATATTCCCGTCCGTCCGCGCCGGTGTAGTAGGTCTGGCACGCCGCCGTATAGGCATCCATGACCGGGTCGGCCGCAAGGACCGGATCGGCCGTGCCGTCCGGGCGCTGCGGCTCCGTTTCGGCGGCCGGCCACAGCCAGACCGCCAAGGCAACCAGCGCCGCGGCAAGGCACGCCGCCAGCAGGTGCAGGCGGCAGTACGGGCCGATAAACAGCGGGAACAGGCAGAGAAAAGTGGCAATCGAACACGGCGCACTTTTGACCGGGGAGGTAGGTAAAAAAGTAGATTTTCCTATAGGTTTATGATATGCTGTTCTAAAAAATAAATGGTAAACCGAAATATCATATAAAAGTAGTGGAGAAAAATGATGGATTTGTTGTGGAGGTATATGAAATGAAAAAGATTCTCGTATTATCACTTTGCTTTGTACTTGCACTATGGATGGCAGGTTGCGTCCAGAATAAAAATATCAATTTTGGGGATGTCACGATGAAAGTTGTAGAGGGAAGTGTAACTCCTTCAGGTTTGACAGTTCGCATTTCAAATAACACAGGAATTGATATCAATGGCGGGATCAATTACGATTTTTCTATTGAAAAAAAGGAAGATGATAAATGGTCACCAGTAAAAGAGATCGGCGATAGAACTACTGACACCGAAACATATATTTTTCAAGGAGAAAGAGATTTGAATATCAATTGGTCTGAAATATATGGTTCGCTTTCGGCGGGAGAATACAGAGTCGTTAAGTTCTTTTATCCATCGACAGAAGATGGCTCTTATGGTACAGACGATGGTTTTTACCTATTCGCTGAGTTCAGTATCGAGTAACAAATACGAATTTTATCGGGGAGCAGCAACCTCTGTCGGGGCTGTCAATGGTCGAGATGAACGGCGCACAAGTGCGCCGCCATTGACCGCCCCGCCCGGTCTTGCCCTGCGGTTATCAAGGCGGGCAAGCCCTAGGGGTGCTTGCCCGCCTCCTTTAATTTTGGGCGGAGGTCAGTAGCCGAAATTGGCCTCAAATTGAGGCCAATTTTGGCAGGGGCTTGCAAAGCCTAGATCCCTTGCAATCGCAGGCTTTCTGTGATACTATTTTGATACTAAAAAATCAGCAATATTACCACTTAGTGATTCTAATACAGACATATA
>OLPI01002051.1_pt1 | contig 16532 bp, 17 predicted proteins | sample 1672361 | NCBI WGS metagenome assembly OLPI01 (sample SAMEA3136675, study PRJEB25190) | human gut metagenome
TCGTGTGTCTACGGCTATTCAGGTTGACGGATATAGTCTTGATGCACAGAAGGACAAGCTGAGAAAATACGCAGAATTTCAGGACATGGAGATAGTGGGGGAGTATTCGGATGAAGGACATTCCGGAAAGACGTGAAGATGGTAATTGGATTAGGAATATCAAATTTCGGTTTCCACTACCGATTCTTAGAGATGGCAAGGAAGTAGTTCGAGTTGATGGTATTTCTTTGGATAAAGAGAAGTCTGATGAGCATACTGTTACCTTGGAAAAGTTTCCGACACTTGAGACTGTGGTAGCACTACACCATCAAAGGCCGACTGTAGGATCCCAAAACAATCCAATATCCGGCGGGCAATAGGTGAACACGAAAAATGCAACCGTAAGCAACAGCAGGACAGCGGCTGCGGCTTTCGTCGACAGAAGAGAAGACTTGCGATACCGTTTGTTTTCGACAAACAATGACAGAAGAACCCCTGCAAAATACAAAGCGATATTTAAAGCATCGTAGTTTCGGCCAAGCACACCCCGCAGCGTATAAAATCCGACCACAATCCCGCCCATTCCGGCGAGGATACCGAGAACTCTTGCCGGGAGAAACTGTTCCGGAAGCATATTGCCGCGGAGCAGCACTTCGAGGATGGTCAGAAGCAGAAACGGGAAAAACAAAAGTTTTAAATGCTCCCAGGTGGACTCATTTACAGCTGAGAATAACCCGACGACAGCGTTATCTCCGGACCATTCATAGGTGAAATGGAGAAGAACACCCAGTACAGAAATAAAAATAAAACGGAACAGATTGGTTTTTAAAGACATAGATTCCTCACGGTTTTATAATTGTTAGAAACAGTATATGAAATTTGAACAGCTTTATGCAGGCATCAGCCGTTTTTTGTGAAAATATGGAAAATTCTTACGTTTTTCTTAATCCATTTGAAACCGAAAGCATACCATGGTAAAACAGGGGGAGCAAAAAAGAAGCTTGGAACCGATACTACCGGAGCACGGATTGCAGATGGTAAAGTTTATTATGCGACCTATCCGGAAGGTGGAACACACATGAATAAGATGAATGTGTATCGCTGTGACCGGAACGGAAAGAATAATAAACTGTTATTCACACAGAATGTTGATGACGAAAATGGCTATATTATTCCGGAAGAATTTACTGCAAAGAAGATAACATTTGCAGTAAGTTCAGAGAAACTGTTCGGTTCCGAAGAAGATCCGGTAATAGAATATGTTTATGACTGCACCACAGAGCAGATCACAAAAGTGGAAAAATAGTTACGGTTCGCAGGGAGACCTGCGAACCGTGACAGAAAATAAATGATCATATTACATAATGATACATAAAGATAAAGTGACAGACACTTCCACCCATCACGAACAGATGGAAAATTTCATGGCTGCCGAAGTATTTGTGAAGTGCGTTAAATACCGGAAGTTTCAGAGCATAGATTACACCACCGATGGTGTAGATGATGCCGCCCGCTAAAAGCCAGCCAAATGCGGCATGCGGGAGATCCGTCCACAGCTGGGTAAATACTGGCAGGCACGTCCAGCCCATGGCAATGTAAATGATGGAAGAAAACCATTTCGGACAGGTGATCCAGAGTCCTTTGACAATGATTCCTGCCACTGCAATTCCCCATACAAGAGCCAGAAGGGTATATCCAATTCTGCCGCCTAAGATGATCATGCAGACAGGGGTATAAGATCCGGCAATCAGAACGAAGATCATCATGTGATCAAGCTTCTGAAAATTCCGGAGTACTTTGGCAGATACATGACAGATACTGTGATAGATTGTGCTTGCCGCGTACAATAAAACCATACTTGTGGCAAAAATTGTCATGGCAAGCATATAGGTTGTATTTCCATGGGCTTTTATTAAAAGTGGTGAGGCTGCGATCAAAGCCATCAGGCAACCGATAAAATGTGTGATGGCGCTTCCGGGTTCCCGAATTGTTAATTGCATAGTAAAATCTCCTTTCTTACAATGTATAAATAAAAACTAACTAATGTAGTATTGAAAACTATATCTAACATAAATAAATACTATGATATATTGGTGCGCATGTCAATAATAATTATGCATAAAAAAACGGGAATAAAATGCCGTTTCATTGACACAAGTTCAATGTTTGTGTATTATGCAGTTAGCTAAAACTAACTGCGTGAATAGTATGAAAAGAAAGGATTTCTGATGTATGAATAAAAATAACAGGAAAGAAAAAAAAGACAATTTAAATATTTTGAAGTTTATCGGCCCCGGACTGCTGGTAACAGTCGGGTTTATTGATCCGGGAAACTGGGCATCCAATATTGCAGCCGGATCGGGATATGGATATACCCTGCTCTGGATGGTAACTCTTTCAACGATTATGCTGATTATTTTACAGCACAATGCAGCACATCTGGGGATTGTGACGGGATTGTGTCTGTCCGAGGCAGCAAGCCGTTACATAAACAGGACATTGAAGAATGTGATTCTTGTAACGGCAGTAGCCGCTGCCATTGCGACTGCGATGGCAGAGATTTTAGGAGGTGCCATTGCACTGCAGATGCTGTTCCACATTCCGATTAAAGTGGGCAGCATGCTGATCCTTGTCGTGGTCTTGTTCTGTGAATTTACCAATGCATATAAAAGGATCGAAAAACTGATCATGCTTTTTGTCTCTCTGATTGGTTTTTGCTTTTTAATTGAAATCTGTATGGTGAAAATTGACTGGGGAGCTGCCGCCACAGGATGGGTAAAACCGGTATTTCCATCGCATGCGATGCCGGTTATCATGAGCGTGCTTGGCGCGGTTGTCATGCCGCACAATCTGTTTTTACATTCGGAGATCATTCAGAGCCGGAAGTGGAATCTGAAAGAAGAAGCGGTGATTCAGAGACAATTGAAATTTGAATTTAAGGATACGCTGTTTTCCATGATCATCGGATGGGCGATTAACAGCGCCATGATTCTCATGGCGGCGGCGACGTTTTATCAGAGAGGGGAAAACCAGGTGGATGATCTGACGACTGCGGGAAATATGCTGACACCACTGCTTGGAAATGAAGCAACGGTGATTTTTGCCATTGCCCTTTTACTTGCCGGGCTTTCTTCAAGTATTACCGCAGGGATGGCGGGAGGAACGATTTTTTCCGGAATTTTTAATAAACCTTATGATATTGCGACCAAAGAAACCAGACAGGGCGTTTTGATTACGATGATTCCGGCAGCGCTTATCATTCTGCTGATCCGGTCTCCGTTTCAGGGATTGATTTATTCCCAGATGCTTCTTGCAGTACAGCTTCCGATCACTATTTTTACGCAGATTTATCTTACCTCGTCCAAAAAAGTGATGGGAAAGTATGCAAACGGTACCGGACTTAAAATGGTTCTCTGGGCAATTGCAATTGTAGTCACAGCATTAAATATCGGGCTTTTTGTGACGGGCTTTTAAAAAGATGATAGTTTTTTTAGAAATTCTCTGGGCGTCATGTGGAATTTCCGTTTAAAAATTTTATGAAAATAGGAAAGGTTGTGGAATCCTGTGGCGAGAGAGACCTCCAGAATGGAGGTGTTTCCCTGTTCAAACAGTTCTACAGCCTTTTCCAATCGAAGATTGTTGAGGTATTCCACTACGGTCATGTTCATGTGTTTTTTGAAAAAACGCATAAAGTAATATTCGCTGAAATAGCATTGGGCAGCGAGACCGGCAACCGTAAGCGGCTCGGCATAGTGCAGATGGATATAGTCCAGTACGGTTTTTAATTTTTCAGAGGCGTTTGCGGTGTCGACAGATCGTTTCCCGTCCGGGGTACGGTTCTGCAGGAGCAGGAAAATAACCTGCAGCAGTAATGCCTTAATGGCCAGTTCGTATCCCTCAACCGGATTTGCAAAGAGAGAACTGATCTGTGCAAAAATTTTGCGCAGAGATACATAAGCCGGATGGGTCGGACGGATCAGACAGGGAACCGACAGTTCTTCATTGGTCAGTGGCATCAGATAACGGGTGGAGCAGATATCGGTCGCATTTCCACCGAGAAAGTTCATGTGAAACACATAGGTTTCGGACTGGTAAAGCGCAGACTGTCCGCGGGAGACCGAGTGCAGCAGCAGAGGCGGGATAAAAATCAGATCGTCTTTTTCCACAGCGTAGGAAGTAAGGTCGATCTGGTAGCTGGCATCTCCTTCGGTGATGAGTGTAAATTCAGCCTCTTCGTGCCAGTGCGTTGTTATGACCGGATAATCCGGCTTTAAAGAAGTGATATATTTCTGTATGGGGAAGGTCGCGTCACCGTGACGGGCATCTTCTTTCTGTTCAAGGGCAAGTGTCTGTAACCGTTTCATGGAAAATTCTCCTTTGTCTTATGAGAGCAGTATTGTGTTATAAAAAGTAAGAATTATGCAAGATAATTTTGAAATTCCAAACTATAATGACAGTATAATGTTACAGAAACAAATTGTCAAAGGACATGGAGATACAGGCGAAGGAGGACATGGACATGCAGAAAAAATGGTGGCATGACAAGGTGGCATATCAGATTTATCCAAAGAGTTTTTGCGATACAAACGGAGATGGGATCGGTGACCTGCGGGGCATTATTTCCAAACTGGACTATTTAAAGGAGCTGGGAGTTGACATTATCTGGCTTTCTCCAATCTATAAGTCCCCGTTTGTGGATCAGGGCTATGATATTTCGGACTATTATGCAATCGCTGAAGAATTCGGAACGATGGAGGAATTCGACGAACTGCTTGCGGAGGCCAAAAAGAGAGATATGTATCTGATTATGGATCTGGTTGTCAATCACTGCTCCGACAAGCATGAATGGTTTCAGAAAGCACTGGCGGATCCGGACGGACCGTATGCCGATTATTTTTATTTCCGGAAGGGAAAAAATGGAAATCCACCGAGCAATTACCGTTCTTATTTCGGGGGAAACTGCTGGGAGCCGGTACCGGGATCGGACAAATATTATTTCCATATGTTCGCAAAGGAGCAGCCGGATTTAAACTGGGAAAATCCAAAACTGAGGGAAGAAATCTACCGGATGATCAACTGGTGGCTGGACAAAGGACTGGCAGGTTTTCGGATTGATGCGATCATCAATATTAAAAAAGATCTGGCATTTCCGGATATGGAGCCGGATGGTGACGATGGACTGGCAAGCTGTTGGCGTATGGTCGAAAATGTAGAAGGTGTCGATGAGCTGCTTGAAGATTTAAAGAATCATACATTTGCTAAAAAGGATGCATTTACGGTAGGGGAAGTATTTAATATTGGGGTGGAAGACCTGCCGGACTTTATTGGAGAAAATGGACATTTTTCTACAATTTTTGATTTCAGCGCCCATATGCTCAGTGACGGGGAACACGGATGGTACGATGCGCCACCAATTTCTTTTGATGCGTGGAAAAAAGCAATCACAGATTCCCAGATGCGGGTACAGAATGTCGGGTTCGAGGCAAATATCATTGAAAATCACGATGAGCCGCGCGGCGTTTCCCGTTTTCTGCCGGATTATGCGCAAAATGCGGATGGGGCAAAGATGCTTGGTACAGTAAGTGTTCTGCTGCGTGGAATTCCGTTTATCTATCAGGGACAGGAGATTGGCATGCAGAATGCCAGATTCAACAGTGTGGATGAATTCGATGATATCAGTACCAAAGACCAGTACAGGGTGGCGCGTGAGGCCGGACTTTCGGATGCAGAAGCACTTGCCGTATGTTCGGTTATGAGCAGGGACAATGCACGGACGCCGATGCAGTGGAAGGATGCGCCGCAGGCGGGCTTTACCTCGGGAACTCCATGGCTGAAAGTCAATGATAATTATCCGGTGATCAATGTGGAAAAAGAGGAAGGGCAGCCGGATTCGGTTCTGCATTATTACAGAAAACTTATCGCATTGCGCAAATCTGGGGAATATCGGGAGTTGTTTACTTATGGAAAATTTGAGCCGGCATATGAGAATGCAGATCACGTAATGGCATATTACCGCATCCTGCAGGGGCGCCGGGTTCTGGTAGCGGCAAATTTTGGAACAGATACCATAGAACTGGATTGGGAAGTTCCGGCAAAAAAGGTACTTTTATCAAATAAAAAACGAACAAATGCTGAAAATAAGCTGATTTTAGAGAAATGTGAAGTGTTTGTGACGGAATGTAAATAGCGTTGCAATCTTATCGGATTTTGATATAATGAGAGCATACACGAATGTCTGTTTGGGGAGAGGAAAGGTATGCCGCAGTATATCGCAATTGATCTGAAATCATTTTATGCATCCGTAGAATGTGTGGAGCGTGGACTTGATCCGCTGACCACCAATCTGGTGGTGGCGGATGAAAGCCGCACGGAAAAAACCATCTGCCTGGCAGTTTCTCCATCCCTGAAAAAATATGGGATTCCGGGAAGGGCCAGGCTTTTTGAAGTGGTTCAGAAAGTAAAACAGGTAAACCGCAGCCGAAAAACCGGTGAGCCGGAATTGTCGTACATTGCGGCACCTCCGCGGATGGCACTTTATGTGGAATACAGTACGCGGATCTATGATATATATCTGAAATATGTGGCGCCGGAAGATATTCATGTATATTCGATTGATGAAGTGTTTATGGACGTGACACATTATCTGAAAACCTATGGAATGACAGCTTATCAGCTGGCGCAGACTATCATTCTGGATGTGCAGGATCACATTGGGATCACGGCCACTGCCGGGATCGGAACCAACCTGTATCTGTGCAAAATCGCAATGGATATTGTGGCAAAGCACATCGATGCGGATGAAAACGGTGTGCGCATAGCCCAGCTGGATGAAAAAAGTTACCGTAAACTGCTTTGGGACTACCGGCCGATCACGGATTTCTGGCGTGTCGGACCGGGATATGCGAAGAAACTGGCAGAAAACGGAATATATACCATGGGAGATGTGGCGCGCTGTTCCATCGGAAAAGAAACAGATTATTATAATGAAGATCTGCTTTACAAACTGTTTGGTGTGAATGCAGAACTTTTGATTGATCATGCCTGGGGGTACGAACCGTGCACGATTGCACAGATCAAAGCGTATCGTCCGCAGGCGAACAGTTCCGGATCGGGACAGGTATTGCAGTGTCCGTACCCGGCAGATAAAGCAAGGATTGTTGTGCAGGAAATGACAGACCAGCTGGTACTGGATCTGGTGGAGCATGGATTCGTGACGGATCAGATAGTGCTGACGGTTGGCTATGATATCGAAAATCTGACAGACCCGGTGCGGGCAAAAAGATATCACGGGGAAGTGACTACGGATCGTTACGGAAGAAAGATTCCAAAGCATGCGCATGGGACGGCAAATTTGCAAAATCATACATCTTCTGCCATTACGGTAGTAGAAAAAACACTGGAATTATATGACAGAATTATAAATCCGGATCTTTTGATCCGCAGGATCTATGTTACGGCATGCCATGTACGCACAGAGCAGGAGGCACAAAAAAAACAGACGTATGAGCAGATGAGCCTGTTTGATTTTGCGGAAGAAACCGAGGAACAGAAGGCACAAAAGCAGGCATTGCAGAAGGAAAAACAGATGCAGAAAGCCATGCTTTCCATTAAGCAGCGTTATGGGAAAAATGCCATTTTAAAAGGAACCAATTTCAAAGAAGGGGCAACCATGCGGCAGCGCAACGGACAGATTGGAGGACATCGGGCATGAACCGGCTGGAAAATACGCATCGTTATGATGACATCATAGATCTGCCGCATCCGGTTTCGAAAAAGCATCCGCAGATGCCATCGGAAGACCGGGCCGCACAGTTTTCTCCGTTTGCAGCATTGACCGGTTATGAACGCGCTATCCGGGAAAAAGAAATGCAGCATGAGGAACGGATGATGCTCGGGGAGGGCATCAGCAGGGAAACTTATGATTCAGAATAAGGACAACATATTTTTTATGATTAAATTCATACGATATACTAAGCAGGAAATTTGTGTGGTATGAAATGGCAGACAAAAAACAATGGAAAAGATATGTGGGGTATGCACTGTTTCTTTTCCTGTCATACAGCATTGGAAACGCAGCGGCTGTTGTAAGTACAATGACACTGCAGCCGGAGAAAGTGGAGAAAGAAATGAAAACAGTTGCAATTACCTTTGATGACGGGCCGAATCCGGAATATACACCGAAATTGCTGGACGGATTAGAAAAACGTGGTGTAAAAGCCACTTTTTTTCTGCTGGGAGAAGAGGTAAAACAGTATCCGGATGTCGTCAGACGGATGCATGATGACGGACATCTGATCGGTGTTCATTCTTATAAACATGTTAATTTTAAGGAAGTGGGCACGGCATGCACTTTGCAGCAGATTGAAAAAACACAGAAGGCGATTTATGATGTGACGGGAGAATATGCAGGATATATCCGTCCACCTTACGGATGCTGGCAGAAGGAACTGGATGCGCAGGTAAATCTGATCGAAGTACTGTGGAATGTAGATCCGCGGGACTGGGCAACGACCGATGCGGATACTGTGGTTCAGAGAGTTCTAAAGGATACTAAGCCGGGGGACATTATTCTGCTTCACGATGCTTCGGCGTCATCTGTACAGGCGGCATTTACGGTCATAGATACCTTGCAGAAACAGGGATATTCGTTTGTCACGGTCGAGGAGCTTTTGTTAGAGTAGCATACTTGAATGTTCCGGTGATCTCGTGGTAAAATAACTAGCAGACCTAATCATTACAAGCTGAAAAAGAAGGAATAAAAAATGAGTAACGATAAATTTGACACGGCACGGCAGGTGCTTCGTCAGCAGAAATTAACAGGAGAACGCGCACTGTTTCAGTCTGAAAATCTGGCGGTATATGACAGTGTGTTTGAGGATGGGGAATCCCCGTTGAAGGAGAGCAGCAGTCTTTATCTGGATAATTGTCTGTTCCGGTGGAAATATCCGCTCTGGTATTGCAAACATGTCGATGTAAAGGAATGTACCTGGTTTGACATGGCGCGGGCCGGGGTATGGTATACCGATGATATTTCGGTAAGAGATTCCATTGTAGAAGCACCAAAAAACTTCCGCCGTTGCAGGGGAGTAACCCTGACCAATGTAAATTTCCCGAATGCAGAGGAAACCCTCTGGAACTGTACCGATGTAAACCTGTCCTATGTGCAGGCACACGGGGATTATTTTGCCATGAATTGTAAAAATATGCAGCTGGATCATTTTGAACTGGTTGGAAATTATTCATTTGATGGTGTGGAAAACATGGAGATCCATCATGCACGCATGCTTTCCAAAGATGCATTCTGGAACAGCAATCATGTTACTGTGTATGACAGTTTTATTTCGGGAGAATATCTGGGATGGAATGCCAGAAATCTTACACTTGTCAACTGTACGATTGAGAGCCTGCAGGGCATGTGTTATATAGAAAATCTGAAAATGGTGAACTGTAAATTGATTAATACGACACTGGCATTTGAGTATTCCACGGTGGATGCACAGATTGTAAATACCGTGGACAGTGTGCTCAATCCTTCCGGCGGAATCATCCGGGCGGATAAGATTGGAAAACTGATTTTGGAAAAAGACAAGGTAGATCCAGGGAAAACCACAATTATATGTACAGAAGATGAAGGGGAGGGACAACGATCATGAAAGCAAGTCACAGAAAAGACGTCATTATTGCCAGAATTATTTTTGCCATAATCTGCGCAGCACTGCTCGCAGGAATTATATCACTTATTGTATGGCTTCATGGGCGGAATGCAGGGAAAAACCAGACACCGGAAACGGAAATCACAAATAATGCACCGCCGGCAGACAACAGCAATCTGCCACCGGTAACGGAACAGCCGCTGGACGAAGACGGACAGAGTGTATGGACAAGCACGGATGGCGTAAATTTCCGTGCAGAGCCGAATACAGACAGTGAAATTCTTACCGTTCTCGTGACGGGAACGAAGCTGACACTGCTGGGAGAAGAAAACGGATGGGTGCAGGCAGAATATAACGGACAAAAAGGATATGTCAGTTCAGACTATGTTACCGATCAGGAACCGGATACAACAACGCAGGAAACAGAGTAACGGAAAGGGGAAACAATGAGTACAGCAGGAAAAATTATGTCCTTCCGACAGGATGGAAATGAGATTTGTGTGAAGTATGAACAGCAAAAACTGGTGGTGAAAGCCATAAGGGATGATATTGTCAATATTTTTGTGCCTTACAGAACAAAGGAACATTATTCTAAGGCCATTGATGGAGACAAGGCGGTTGCGACAGAACTGACGGCAGAGCAAAAAGGAGAAGATCTGGTAATTGCAACCGATAAGATCCGGATGCAGTTTGGAGAAAATCTGGAAATGGTGATTACGAGACCGGACGGGACTCCGCTTGTCCGGACACACCGGCAGGGCAGAAGTGTTTGCGGGGAAGTCAGTGAGCAGATGAAACAGATTCTGGAGTCGGAAGGGCATGATACGTCGAATCTGGGCGCACATGATTATCCGGTACAGATGATGTTTGATCTGGACGAGGGGGATGATTTTTACGGTCTGGGTGATAAGACCGGATTCCTGAATAAAAAAAATTATGAGTATGAGAACTGGAATTCCGATATTCCACAGGCACACAATGAGGACTATCATGCGCTGTACAAGTCGATTCCGGTGCTCTTTTGCAAGAAAAAGAATGACGTATATGGCATGTTTTTTGATAATACGTTCCACAGCTATCTCAATCTGGGCAAAGAAAATCCGGAATATTATTTTTACGGCGCGGATGATGGCAATCTGGATCTGTACTTCCTGGGTGGAGAAAAACTGACGGATCTGATTGAAGAATATACATATCTGACCGGGCGGACACCGCTGCCGCAGCGATGGACGCTTGGATACCAGCAGAGCCGCTGGGGCTATCAGTGCGCAGAAGATATCCGTGATGTGGCAGAACATTTCCGTGATCTGGATATTCCGTGTGATGCCATTCATTTTGACATTGATTATATGGATGGGTATCGTGTGTTTACATGGAATGATGCAAAGTACGGAAAACCTGGGGATCTGATTGCGGAAATAAAAAAACAGGGCTTTAAAACGGTAACGATCATTGATCCGGGAACCAAAGTCGATCCGGACTATTTTATGTGTAAAGAAGGCGAAGAGAACGGATATTTTGCGACCGATACACAGGGAACTACCTATGTCAATGAGGTTTGGCCGGGAGATGCAAATTATCCGGATTTTGGACGCCGCAAAGTACGCGACTGGTGGGGAAAACACCATAAGTTTCTGGTCGACATCGGTGTGGACGGTGTATGGAATGATATGAATGAGCCGGCAAGTTTCCGTGGCGAGCTGCCGCAGGATGTTGTATTTCATGATGAGGAGCGTACGACAAATCATGCGGAAATGCACAATGTATATGGACATTATATGAGCCGTGCGACCTTTGAGGGACTGCAGAAACTTTCCGATAAGCGTCCGTTTGTTATCACACGTGCAGCGTATGCAGGAACACAGAAATATGCGACCGTGTGGACCGGAGATAATCAGAGTCTGTGGTCGCATCTGCAGATGATGGTGCCGCAGCTGTGTAATCTCGGTATGAGTGGATTTGCGTTTGCCGGAACCGACATTGGCGGATTCGGTGCGGATACGACCCCGGAACTTCTGACCCGGTGGATCGAGGCTGCCGTATTTTCTCCGCTGTTTCGAAATCATTCCTGTCAGGGAACACGCAGACAGGAGCCGTGGCAGTTTGATGATCAGGTGGTGGGAATCTATCGAAAATATGTAAAGATGCGTTATCGTTTCCTTCCGTATCTGTATGATCTGTTTTATCAGGGAGAACAGACCGGACTTCCGGTTATGCGTCCTCTGGTTCTGCATTATCCAAAGGACCCGGAAACCTATAACCTCAATGGGGAGTTCCTGGTAGGAGAAAATCTTCTCGTTGCCCCGGTATTGGAGCAGGGAGCCACGAAGAAAATGGTGTATCTGCCGGAAGGGGAGTGGTATGATTACTGGACCGGAGAGAAAATTACCGGAGGAAAGTATTTCCTGCGGGATGCACCGATTGATTTGTGCCCGATGTACCTGAAAGAAGGAACGATGATCCCGATGTATGAAAAAATGGCGTATGTTGGAGAAAAGCCGTACCGTACGCTGTATCTGCTGACAACTCCGGGAGAGGCTTCTTACGATCATTTTCAGGATAATGGAGAGGACTATGCCTACCGTAAGGGTGTGTATAATTTATATCATTTCCATAAGAATGCACAGGGAGTACTGGAAACGGAAATGCGGCACAAAAATTATCCGGAATACGAGCAGATATGCTTAAAAATAGTAGGAAAATAAGAACAAAAAACCGTTGCATGGCATAGTCTATAATGATGACAGGATGGAGCATGCAAGTGGATTATTCAAACGATTTTTACCCAAAGATTCCGTTTTATATGACATATCCGATGCAGAGTATGTATCTGACAGAGATGGAATATGAAAAAGATATGGAACGAATGAAACAGTACTATCCGGCGGAGACAAAAGAGATCATGGAGCTGGTGGAACAGAGGCTTGACCAGCTGGAATATGAGGGAAGCCGCATCTACGATGAGGAACCGGACCGCCTGATGATACAGATGGAAATTGATGGAATTTACCGGAAGCTGTCCGAAGTGCAGAAAAAGAAAGAGAACCGGATCGAAGGAAACATGCAGGCGGCATCATATTTCGAAATGGTTCCGGCTTCTATCGCCGGAGAAACTATGACAACACAGGAACGGGAATGTGGGAATCCGTGGCTTTGCAGTATGATCGGTGTGCTGTTTGGTGCGGAAATGTGCAAACGGCGCTGCCGGCATCGCAGATGCAGGAGATGGATGTAACGACAGAAATTACAGCCATAGTAAGAAGGAAAAGATAAATGAACAGGAAAGTAATTAAACCAGTGGTGCTGTCAGGGCTTTTTCTGGCAGCACTGATTGTTTTCAGTATCATAACCAATCAGGATAATAAAGATATGACAACGGCGATGAAGGAGGCAACCCTTCCCAGCGTCCAGTTTTATGAAGGAAATAACAGCGTGGCACAGCTGCACGGATACGTATCGGAAATGAATATTACAAAGATGCGGGATGGAATTGTGCCGGTAGACCATACACGACTGCTTCCGCTGAAAATTAATACATATGGACAAAAAATCAGAGGCATTGCTTATGAAATCCGGAGTCTTGATGATTCCCGGCTGGTTGCAAAGGGAAATGCACAGGAGATCAAAGAAAAAAATAATGAAATCTCTGCAAACCTGAAAATCCAGAATATTCTCGGAAAAGGGGAAGAATATGAACTGATTGTTATTCTTGCTTCAGGAAAAAATAAGATCCGGTATTACACCCGGCTGATGCAGACACAAAACGATGATACCCAGGCATGTATGGATTTTGCACTGCAGTTTCATGAATATACATTCCGGGATGATGCAAATAAATTTATTCCGAAATATATGGATGCGGCAACAGGCGATACCAGTACACTCAATTATGTGGATTTAAGCTGTACCTTAAACCAGATTACCTGGGCAGATTTAAAACCGGAGCAGATGGGAGAACCCGAGGCATCTTTCAAGGAAATCAATGATTCCTATGATGTGATCACACTCCGGTATGTGGTGACCACCAAAGGAACCGGTGGGGAAACCGAGTATTATAATGTGGAAGAATATTATCGTCTGCGTATGACGGAATCCCGTATGTATGTCTTAAATTTTGAGCGTACTTTAAATCAGATTTTTCGTGGGGAAAACCGGTTTATTACAGATAATAATCAGATCCAACTTGGCATACGTGACAAAAACATTGAATATGCTGTAAGTGAGACCGGAGATGTGATCGCGTTTGTACAGCAGGGAGAACTCTGGTGCTTTGACCGTGTAAATAATAAGATTGTACAGGTATTCAGTTTCCTTGGGGCAGAGGGGATCAATGCGAGGGATAACTGGGATCAGCATGATATCAAAATTGCCCGTGTGGATGAAGCGGGAAGTATTGATTTTGTTGTATATGGATATATGAACCGTGGGGATCATGAAGGCGAAGTGGGCACGGCAGTATATCATTATGACGGTCTGGTACACACTATAGAGGAAGAAATTTTTATCCCGTCGGATGTTTCCTATGAAATACTCAAAGCACAGATGGGGCAGTTAATGTATGTGAACGAAAAGGGGACATTTTACCTGATCATGGATCAGAAACTTTACAGTATAGATACGGACAAGCGGACTCCGGAAGTGCTTGTGAAAGATCTGAAAGAAAGCTGTTATAAAGTGTCGGAATCGAATCAGTATTTTGCGTGGGTAGACAGCGACAAAGAATACAAAAGCGATGTGATTCACCTGATGAATTTGAAAAATGCTTCTGTCTATGATATCAAGGCAAAAAAGGGAGCGTATATTCTTCCGCTTGGGTTTATCGATGAAGATTTTATTTACGGAGCAGCAAAGAAAGATAAGGTGATGGTTGCAGCAGCGGGAAATACGGTTTTCCCGATGAAAAATTTAACCATCATGGATACTTCCGAAAATTCACACAGTATCTTAAAGACGTATGAACCGTCCAGGGGAAGTATCGGTTCCATTTCGGTGGAGGATTATACAATTACCATTCATCTGATCAAAAAGTCCGGCGGACATTATGTGGCTGCAGGAACCGATGCGATCATGAACCGTGAGGGAGACACGGAAGAAAAAGTTACCGTGGGATCAACCGTGACAGATCGCAAGGAAACACAGTACCAGCTTATGATGAAAAACGGGGCGGATGCATCCAAAATTAAAATGCTGACTTCCAAATCTGTTTTACTGGAAAATCCGCGTGACGTTTCCGTGAAAAATAAGGAGTCGCAGGAATACTTTTATGTGTACAAAAAAGGTGATGTGCTGTTTGCAACCGATGAGATCGCGGATGCCATCGTCTGCGCCAATAATCATATGGGAGTTGTGGTGGATTCCAAGCAGCAGTATGTATGGATGCGTGCGCGTAAATCGGCACAGACGGCATTTAGCAGCCTGAAAGTAAACGATGCGGATAAGAGTTCATCATCCGTGGTTCAGGCGGTCAGTGCCATGCTTAATTACAGAGGAAACGGGCTCAGTGTAAAAGAACTCATTGACAATGGAGGAACCCCGAAAAGCGCGATTGAAAATACATTAAAAGATTCAGTTGTTCTTGATATATCCGGCTGCACAGTAGAGGAGATTCTGTTTTATGTCAGCAAGGGCAGCCCGGTATTTGCAATGACCGGAACAGACAGTGCCGTATTAGTGACGGGATATACCTCTGGAAGCATTTATTATTATGATCCGCAGACCCATTCCACGAGGTCAAAAAGTTATAAAGATGCGGATGACTGGTTCCGGAAAGCAGGATACATTTTCTTTACTTATTTGGACCGTTAATTTTCATTGTAAAAATGAACAATTAAGGACAAGGTTTTATGGATGATTCGTGAAGATTTAACAGAAATAAAGTTCGTATATTGCAATTCCTGGATAAGTGAGATATATTTGAGAATATGTTATACAGTTTTGGAAAGGGAGAGCGTATGAGTAAGAAAAATGTGATCGTTTCTAATGTGTCAGAAGGACACGACAATCCAATCGCAGAACTTGTTCAGGTAGCATGTCAGTTCGACAGCGATATTATGTTGGAGAGCGATAACCGCAGAATTAATGCAAAGAGCATTATGGGAATTATGGCGTTTAATCCATCCGATGGAATGTCGGTTGATATTGTGACGGAGGGTGCCGATGAAGAAGCAGCGCTTGATGCAATTGAAAAATTTTTAGTATGTGAATAATTCTGGTTAGGAGGAATCGTTATGCAGGAGAAGAAGTTAAACAAAGCAGTTTCTGACGTGAAGCTGATGAAGACACCAGAGGGAAAGACAGAAGTTAAAAATGCGGTTAAGGATGCTACAAAAAAGGTAGAATCAAAAGTCGGGGATGTTGCTGAGGCAGCAGCAAAGAAAGCAGAAGTTGTAGAAGAGAAGGCAAAAGAAGTTGCAAAGGCAACAACAAAGGCTGTTGTTGAGAAGGCAGAACCTGTTGTGAAGAAAGCTGCAACGAAAGCAAAGGCTGCTACAAAGGCAAAGAAAGAAAAACAGCCGGCAAAGACCGAAATCATTGTTCAGTATCAGCAGAATGCTGCAAATCTTGGAGAACTTGAGGATAAGGTAAAGAAACAGTTTGTAGCTGAGGGACATCGTGCCGGATGCATTAAGACATTAAATATTTATGTAAAGCCGGAAGAGTACAAGGCATATTATGTAATCAATGACAAGTTCTTCGGAAGTGTAGATCTCTTCTAAGCGAGTTTTATTACCCATACATGATATAAAGGACGACTGCAGATGCAGCCGTCCTTTTTACGTGGTATGAGACAGGATATTCATAAAAAAGAGTATAAAAAAAGAAACCGGATAAACAGTTTCTTTAAAAGAGCGGGTGATGGGAATCGAACCCACGTATCCAGCTTGGAAGGCTGGTGTTCTA
>OLPI01002066.1_pt1 | contig 16425 bp, 15 predicted proteins | sample 1672361 | NCBI WGS metagenome assembly OLPI01 (sample SAMEA3136675, study PRJEB25190) | human gut metagenome
CCGAGTGCATCATCGCCGTCAACAAGAACGAGACCGCTCCCATCTTCGAGGTTGCTGATTACGGCATCACCGGCGATCTGTTCAAGGTCGTCCCCGAACTGATCGAGTCCATCAAGGCTGCCAAGGCTGCGAAATAAGAGGTTCCTCCCTCAAAAAACAGGCTGTCCGGTTTGAACAGCCTGTTTTTTACCCCCATAAAGGCGTTTTATGTACCCCATAAACCGCCTTTATGTACCGATTTTCCCCGTTATGCGTCCCCATTTCTTGACCTTTGGGGCTGATTTTGCTATACTAATGTTTTATTGAGTGGAAAGGAGGCGGTGCAATGGACGCCCACGAACTGCACATTCAGCTGGATCCTGCCAAGCGGGCCAGCGACGATATTTATGAGCAGCTCCGCGCCCTCATCACCTCCGGCGCGCTGAAGCCCGGCGACCGGCTGCCCTCGGAGCGGGCCATGATGGCGGAGCTGCAGCGCAGCCGCCCCACCATCCGGGAAGCCCTGAAGCGGCTGGAGCAGGGCGGATACGTCACCTCCACCCAAGGTGCCTCCGGCGCGGTGGTGCAGGAGCTGAGCCTTCACGCCGCCGAGGAGCCGCTGAAGGACATGATCCAGCTGAGTCAGGTGTCCCTTTCCGAGCTGAACGAATACCGCCAGAGCAACGACTCCACCATCGCCGCGTGGGCCGCCAAGCGCCGCACCGACGAGGATCTGGCCGATCTGCACCAGTGCGTGGCGGAGGCGGAGGCCTCGCTGAACGACTACGAGCGCTTTATCGAGCTGGACGTCCGCTTCCACAGTCTGCTGGCACGGGCCAGCGCCAATCAGGTGGCCATCATCGTCACAGAGGTGCTGGGCAACGTGGAAAAGGAGACGCTGCGCAGCAAAATGCTGACCCTGACCCCGGAGGGACGGATCGCGCTGGGCCGCCGCATTCTGGATACCCACAGCATCATTCTGGAGGCCATCCGGCAGCAGGACAGCCGGGCCGCCCGCAGCGCCATGCAGACCCACACCAAGGCCGCAGGCCGCGACCTGCAACTGTAAAGGAGGGCGCAGACATGACCTTGCAGCAGCTGAAATACGTATCCATGGTGGAAAAATGCGGCTCCTTCAGCCGGGCCGCCCAAAAGCTGTACGTCTCCCAGCCCAGCATCAGCAATCTGGTGAACGCGCTGGAGGAGGAGCTGGGCATCACCATTTTCACCCGCTCCTCCACCGGCATTGCCATCACCAACGAGGGGCGGGAGCTGCTGAAGCTCAGCAACCGCCTGCTGCGGGACGCCGACTACATCAGCGAGTATTTCCACAGCGACACGGAGCAGGAAAAGCCCTCCTTCTTCCTCAGCAGCCAGCACTACGACTTCGTGGTCAGCGCCTTTGAGGAATTTGTGGGCGGCATCGACGCCGACCGCTATACGCTGGGGCTGAACCAGACCCAGACCGCCGCCGTCATCGAGGACGTGCGCAAGCAGTACAGCGACATGGGCGTGATCTTCCTGTCGGACGTGAACCGCCGCCACATGCTGAAGGTGCTGGAGGACAACAACCTGGAATTCCACAGCGTATCCCGCGCCGCGCCCCACGCCTTTCTGTCGGTGGAGCATCCGCTGGCCAAGCGGGAGAGCGTGACGCCAGAGGAGCTGATGGACTACCCCTGCATTGTCTATGAGCAGGACGGCGACTCCCCCGGCTTCTTCTCGGAGGAGATGATGCTGCCCAATTTCTACCCCCGGAAGGTGGTCTACATCAGCGACCTGTACGTGAGTACGGCGCTGATGCGGGGCTGCAACGCCTACGACATCGGCACCGGCGTGATCTCAAAGTGGCTGTCCCGCGAGGTGGCCTGCGTGCCTATCGCCACCGACGACCGGGTGGATATCGGCTGGATCGGCATTCGGGACAGGGCGCTGCGGCCCATTGAGCGCTCATTTCTGGACTGCATGACCCGGCAGCTCCACGCCGCACAGGGGTAAAGCTTTTTCTTATGGAGCGCCATAGGTTCGCGGTATTTCCCTCCTGACGAAAAATGTGATATGCTGACAGGCAAGAAAACAAAGCTGCCTGTCAGCATTTTTTATGGAGTGCGTTATGAGCCAGTTGATCCTGAAGCATCCGGATTTTCAGCCGGAGAACGTAAAATTTGACACGGTGGAGGTTCACGCCGGTGAGCCCCGCGATACCTACGGTTCCCTGATCCCGCCCATTTACCAGACCTCTACCTTCTACTTTGCCTCCACCGACGACGCGGTGGAGGCCTGCGGCGACTACGCCGAGAGCTTCGCCTACAGCCGCATCGCCAACCCCTCCCTAGACTACATGGAGCAGAAGCTGGCAGCGCTGGAGCACGGCAAGGGCGCGGTGTCCTATGCCTCCGGCATGGGCGCGGTGGCCGGTGCGCTGTTCGCAGCGCTGAAATGCGGTGACCACGTGATCTTCACCAAGGCCAAGTATTCCGGCACCGAGGACATTACCAGCGACTGGCTGCTCCGGTTCGGCATTGAGCACGACTCCTTCCAGGCCGATCATCTGGAGGAGCTGGAGCCCCTCATCAAGTCAAACACCAAGGTCGTCTACGTAGAGACCCCCGCCAATCCCACCATGGTGCTGGTGGATCTGGCGGAGGTGGCGAAGATCGCCCACCGCCACGGCGCGAAGGTTTTTGTGGACAATACCTTTGCCACCCCCTACAACACCAATCCGCTGGATCTGGGCGTGGACGTGGTGATCCACAGCCTGACCAAGTACATCGGCGGCCACGGCGACCTGCTGGGCGGCGCGGTGATCTCCAACGATACAGAATTCCTGCGCCAGTGCCGTCTGGGCACGCTGATGCATTTCGGTGCGGTGATGGCGCCCTTTACGGCGTTTCTGGTATGCCGGGGCATGAAAACACTGGGCGTGCGGATGCGGCAGCATAACGAAAACGCCCTGAAGATCGCCCGCTGGCTGGAGGCCGATCCTCGCATCGAGACGGTGCGCTATCCCTTCCTGGAGTCCAATTCCCAGTACGACATTGCCAAAAAGCAGATGCGGGGCGGCGGCGGCATGATCTCCTTCGACGTGAAGGGCGGCCTTGAGGCCGGCAAGAAGTTCATCAACAGCCTGAAGCTGTGCACGCTGGCGGTTTCGCTGGGCGACACGGAGACGCTGGTGGAGCAGGCGGCGGCCATGACCCACACCATGATCCCCAAGGAGGTGCGGGAGGCCGCAGGCATCACCGACGGCATGATCCGCATGTCCGTGGGTCTGGAGGATCCCGACGATATCATCGCCGATCTGGATCAGGCGCTGAGCCGCTGACAAGGAGGGTATCACATGGAATTTTTCGTACAGCAGGCCGTGCTGGACGCAGGCGTGAAGATCATCTTCCCCGTGATCCGGGGCATGGACAACACGGTGGAATCCGACGAGTGGAAGGCCTATCGCACCCGGAAGCTCCATGAGCTCTATGAACAGTACGCGGAGCTGGACGTACACGCTGACCCGGTACTGGAGGGCTTCAACATCCTCCACGACAACACGGGCGTAAAGCGCCGCAAGAACATCCCCGCCAGCGAGAACCTGATCAAGCTTCTGAAAAAGGGACAGGGCGAGATGTTCTACATCAACACGGCGGTGGATATCTACAACCTGCTTTCGCTGGAGAGCAAGCTGGCGCTGGGCGCCCACAACATTGACAAGGTGGACGGCAACGTAACGCTGCGGTTTACCGACGGCACCGAGCGGTTCGTGCCGCTGGGTCAGACGGAGCCTGTGCCGGTAGCGCCCCACGAGTACTGCTACTGCGACGACAGCAACGAGGTGCTGTGCCGCCTTGAGATCCGGCAGGTGAACAAGACGGCGGTGGACGAGACGGCCAAGAACGTGTTCTACATCGTGCAGGGCAACAAGGCGACGCCCGACGAGCTTTTGTGGGACACCGCCCGCAAGCTGATCGCGGACACAGAGAAATACTGCGGCGGCAGCGGTGAGATCGTTGTGCCTAAAGTTTTAACATAAATGCGGGATGAGGGGACTTTTGTCCCCTCATTCTGCTGTTTTCAGGCCGGAAAACAATGGCGTATTGACGAAAAGGGCTTTTTGCACTATAATTCTTTCATATGCACCGCGCATCTGCCTCTGGTTTTTGCGCAAAAAAGGAGGAACCCCCGTGAAACAAATCAAGATCCCCGCCATGCTGCTGGCACTGGCGCTGACGCTGACGGCCTGCGCCGCCGGGCAGAAAACGTTCCAGCGCGGCAGCGTGGAGGGCCGGACGTATACCAGCGAATTTCTGGGCCTGACCTGTACCGCGCCGGAGGAATTCGCCTATCTCAGCGATCAGGAGATCGCGGAAATGAACAGCATTACGCTGGAAAGCGGCGAAGATCTGGCCTCTGCCATGAAGCAGCGGCTGGAGGACGGCGGACAGGTGCAGGACATGTATCTGATGACCGAGGACGCGCTCCACCGGGTCGGCATCACCGTGGACAAGGCGACAGACGGCAAGACCACCGTGGACATGGCAGCCTTTATTGAAAACGGCATCGCCCAGGCGGAGGAGTACTACGCCGCCATCGAGGGCATGACGGACGTGGGCGCCGCCGCCCAGACCACGAAATTCCTTGGCGGCGAGTATGACAGCATCCTGACCACCGCCACCTACAACGGCTTCCCCACCCAGTCGCTGCAGGTCTGTATCCCGCTGGAGCAGTACATCTGCGTCGTCACCTTCACCAGCTATGTGGAGGATCGCACCGACGAGATGATGGGCTTTTTCAGCACCATCGCCGCAAGTAAATAACGCATGCAAAAGGGACTGCTTCGGCAGTCCCTTTTTGCGAAAAAAGCGCCCTGCGGAGAAATTCACCGTTGACCACCGCGCCCCTTTACGATACACTGGGCTTACAGGGTTTCCCAATTTTGTGATTCAGGAGGAGAGACGATGGAAAATTTACTTCCCGCATTGATCCTGCCGCTGGTGATCGCGCTGATGGTATGGCTGGGGCTCCGCAGCCGGAAGAGCGCCATCGCGGGCTACGAGGACGACAAGCAGCGCTACACCGCCACTGCCACCATGACCGTGACCGATATCAGACAGGAGGACGTGGAGCGCTGGGAGGAGCAGGAGGACGGCACCAGCCGCCTGATGCGATATGTGATCTATCTGCCCACCTATGAGTACACGGTGGACGGCAAGACCTACACCTATTCCAGTCGTCAGGACTGGGGCAGTCCCAAGGGCGTAGGACGGCAGAAAACGGGGTGGTACGACCCCAAAAGGCCCGACCTGATCCGGGAGGATAAGCCCAGAAAGCCAATACTGGGCGGCGGATTGTTCTTCCTTTTCGCGGCCTTCTGCCTGCTGGCGGAGATCCTGGTGATCCGGGATATGATCATCTGGGGACTTTAACTTATGGCAAAAAAGCACCGTGGACATTGTCCACGGTGCTTTTTATTCTTCCGTATACCGGCGGAGGACGTGCTCGCTGGTCAGCACCAGATCGTGGGGGATCACCGCCCGGTCGCCGGGATGGCAGTCCAGTCCCGTCACGTCCACCATGGTATGGGTCAGGCCCGGCGGCGCAATCACCGGGGCCTCCGCCCCGTGGAGGAGGACGTATTTCCGCCGCTGCTTCCAGAAGGCCCGCAAGCCGCGGTCACGGTAGGTGAACGCGCCGTCGGAGGTGCCTGCCGCCAGAACAGCTACCTCGGTATCCCGCCGCAGCAGCGTGTCGCCGTAGCCCACGCGGTCGCCTTTTTTCAGGCGGCGCACGGTGCAGACCTCCGCCTCCAGCACGGCGGCAGGCGTGCCGCCGCAGCAGCCGGTCAGGCCAGAGCCGATGCGCACCGCATCCAGCCGGTATTGGGGTACGTCCGCCGTGCGGGTGGCGGCGATGTGCCGCAGCCCCACGGGATAGCCGTCCAGCTCCAGCAGCACCCGGCTGAACCGGGCAAACTGTTCCGGCGCGGCGGCAGCGCCCCGGAAGTGGGAGAAGATGCCCTGCACCCGCAGGTTGTCCAGCGCGAATACCCGCTTCATCTCTTCCGTCTGCTCTGGCAGGAAGCCGAAGCGGCCAAAGCCGGAATCCACCGCCAGATGCACCCGCGCATCCATGTGCAGTGCGTCGATGGCCTGGGCCTGAGCCAGACTCTCCACCGACAGAATGACCCGCCGCTGTAACAGCGCCCGCAGCAGCGGCAGCTCGTGAACGCAGCACAGAAGCAGCAGGTCGGTTTCCGGCTGTGCCAGCGCCAGCGCTTCCTCCGGCGTGGCACAGGCAAACAGGGTGACGCCCTGCCGCGCCAGCAGGTCCCGCAGCGGCTGTGCGCCAAGGCCGTAGCCGTTTCCCTTGAGAATGGGGATCACCTGTCCGGCTTCGGCATAGCGCCGGTAATTTTGCAGGAGAGCCCCGGTATTGACGATCAATTCTGCCATGATAAGCTCCTTGTGGGGTATAGTGAATCACGTACATATGGTAAACGCGTCAGGCGGCGAAAATGTTTCGCCGCGCCGCTGTTTTCCCAGTATGCCTCGCCAGCGGGGAAATATGCCTTTACCCTTCTACTTGCCGTTTGCCGCCTTTTGACGCAAAATTGGCAGAATCGCTCCGATCCGCGCTTTTTCCACTGGAGTGCGGCAAAAATCAAGACGGATGCTACGGCGGCACAGCCGCCGAGATCGGATGCTAAAAATATGCCACCGGCATATTTTCTTAGCGCACCGACGCGGCAAAAATGATTCAACTTGTTCGCCGCCATAACGGGCGGCGAATTCTGCGAAGCTTTTTTGACATACTGAAAGAAGGAAGGACACATTCCGTGTCCTTCCTTCTTTATTTGAGAGAGAAAACAATTTCCGGATCAGCGTTACGCGGCGGCGTGGCTGGGGGCGAAGGCGGTACGAGCATTGCGGCGGACTTCGCGGTCGCGCTCCATCAGGTTGGCCTTGGCCGTGCTCCAGGTGAACACCGCGCCCAACAGCAGGGGCAGATATCCGCCAGCTTCACGGATAGGCGCGTCGGCAGCAGTCATCAAAAAGGCGGTCGCCACCACCAGCACGAGGGAGACGATGGAGATCATAACGTAAGTAGAAATGTTTTTCATGGTAGTTTCCTCCTTAACACATATTTTGTAGTGTTTTTTACTCTGTGACTGTATAGTAGAATATTTAACAAGAAAAGTAAAGCTACAGAATATTATAATGCATGACAGTTTTACTAACAGTACAAGTATAAAGGAAATCCTCCGCAAAGCAGAGGATTTCCTTTATACTTGTATCGCTTACTTGACGCAGATGGTCTCGATCTCCACCAGAGCGCCTTTGGGCAGTGCGCCGACCTCCACAGCGGAGCGGGCGGGATACTGACCCTCGGTAAAGAACTCGGCGTACACCGCGTTCATGGCGGCGAAATCGCCCATATTCTGCAGGAACACGGTGGTCTTGACCACGTTGTCCATGGTCAGGCCGGCCTCGGTCAGAATGGCCTTGATATTGGTCAGCACCTGACGGGTCTGCTCGGTGATGCCGCCAGGGACGAACTCGCCGGTAGCGGGATCAAAGGGCACCTGACCGGAGGTGACAACAAAAGTGCCACAGTCGATGGCCTGGGAATAGGGGCCGATGGCGGCGGGCGCATTGGTGGTGGAAATGATCTTCTTCATGGGGACGTCCTCCTTCTTATATACTGTGCTCCTATGGTACACCAGCAGCGGCAAAAAGTCAACGAGGAACCAATCCCGCACCCCCGCCGTATACTGATGCAGGGAGAGGCATCTCTCCCGCAAGGTCTTATGGACGAAAAAGGGAGGCACATATGAACAACATCATCTCGATCCGGGACGCCGCCCTGACCTATCAGGCCCGCAATGGCGAGGTGGAAGCGCTGGGCGGCGTATCCTTTGATGTAGCGGAGGGGGAATTCGTCAGCATCGTGGGGCCCTCCGGCTGCGGAAAATCCACGCTGCTGGGCGTGCTGGCGGGACTGGAGACGCTGGACGGCGGCGCGGTGTCGCTGTACGGCCAGCCGGTGACGGGCGCCAGCGGCCGGATGGGCTTCATGCCCCAGCGGGATCAGCTATTTGAATGGCGCTCCATCCGGGACAATGTGATGCTGGGACTACAGATCCGCCGCGACCGCGACCCGGCCCACCGCGACCACGTGGAAACGCTGTTGAAGCGCTACGACCTGTCGGAATTCGCCGTCAAGCGGCCCGACCAGCTGTCCGGCGGCATGCGGCAGCGGTGCGCCCTGATCCGCACGCTGGCCACAGGCCCGGATATCCTGCTGCTGGATGAACCCTTCTCCGCGCTGGACTATCAGACCCGGCTGGCGGTATCCGGCGATATCTGGCGCATCATCCGCTCCGAGGGCAAGACCGCCCTGCTGGTGACCCACGACATTTCCGAGGCCGTCAGCATGTCGGATCGGGTGGTGGTGCTGTCCCGGCGGCCCGCCACGGTCAAGGCGGTGTTCGACATGGGAGAGCTGCGGCAGATGGATCCCATGAAGCGGCGGGAAAATCCCGCCTTTCCCCGGTATTTCGATGCCATATGGAAGGAGCTGGAGCTGCATGATTGAACCTGCCGTGTCGCCCAAGCGGGCGATGTATCTGCGGGATATGCGGCGGCAGAGCCGCCGGGTGCGGCTGTGGCAGCTGGCAATTTTAGTGGGCTTCTTCGCCTTCTGGGAACTGAGCTGCCGCGTCGGTCTCAGCGACGGCTTTCTGGTCAGCAGTCCCAGCCGCATCGCCGCCACGTTTCTGAGCCTGTGCCGCAGCGGTGACGTACTGCTGCACGTAGGCGTCTCCTGCTGGGAGACGGCAGTGGGCTTCCTGCTGGGCACCGCCGCCGGAACGGTGGTGGCCGTGGCCATGTGGTGGTGGCCCACCCTGAGCCGTGTGCTGGATCCGTATCTGGTGGTGCTGAACGCGCTGCCGAAAACAGCCCTCGGCCCCATCTTCATCGTGTGGATAGGCGCCGGAACCGGCGCCATCATCGTCATGACGCTGGCTATCTCGCTGATCGTCACCATTCTCAACATGTACGAGGGCTTCCGCGCCACGGACGCCCAGAAGACCCGGCTGATGGCCGCCATGGGCGCCAGCCGCTGGCAGCTTTTGCGGATGCTGGTGTTTCCCGCCAACTACGCCACGCTGCTGAACACCCTGAAGGTCAACGTGGGCCTTTCGTGGGTAGGCGTTATCATGGGCGAGTTTCTTGTCTCACGGGCCGGTCTTGGGTATCTGATCGTTTACGGCTCCCAGGTGTTCAACATGGATCTGGTGATGACCAGTGTGCTGCTTCTGCTGGTGGCCGCGGTGGTCATGTACCGGCTGGTGCTGTGGGTGGAAAAAATACTGTATCATTTATTGGGGGTAAAAGCATGAAAAAGATCTTCGCACCGGTGCTGGCCGCCCTGATGCTGCTGCCGCTGCTCTGCGGCTGCGGCACGGGGACAGCAGAGGCGGAACTGACCACGGTACGCCTGAACGAAGTGACCCATTCTGTGTTCTACGCGCCGCAGTATGTGGCCATGGAACTGGGCTTCTTCGCCGAGGAGGGCCTTGCCATTGAGCTGACCAACGGCGGCGGGGCCGACAAGGTGATGACCGCCGTGGTCTCCGGACAGAGCGACATCGGTCTGGCGGGGCCGGAGAGCTGCATCTACATTTACAATCAGGGCAAGGACGATCATCCGGTGGTGTTCGGCCAGCTGACAGCCTGCGACGGCGCGTTCCTGATGGGCCGGGAGGACGTTTCCTTTAACTGGGAGGATCTGCGGGGCAAGACCATCATCGGCGGCCGGAAGGGCGGCGTGCCGGAGATGACGCTGGAATACGTGCTGCGCCAGCACGGTCTGGAGCCCCAGAAGGACGTGATCGTGGACACCAGCGTGCAGTTCAACATGATGGCCGGGGCCTTTACCGGCGGGCAGGGAAACTATGTGACGCTGTTTGAGCCTGCCGCCACGCAGGTGGTCACCTCCGGCGAGGGGTATATCCTCTGCTCCATCGGTGCGGAGAGCGGCGCGATCCCCTATACCGCCTATTTCGCGTCCCAGAGCTACACGGCGGAGCATGACGACGTGATCGCCGCCTTCTGCCGCGCCATTGCCAAGGCGCTGGATTGGGTGGATTCCCACACCGACCGGGAGGTGGCCGAGGCCATCATCGGCCAGTTCCCCGACACCAGCCTTGACACGCTGGAGGCCGTCACCGCCCGCCACCGGGAGATCGGCGCGTGGAACACGCCCCTGACCATGGAGAAGGCGGCGCTGGAGCGGCTGGAGACGGTCATGACCCAGGCGGGCGAGCTGACTGATGACCAGTGGGTGGATTTCGATAAGCTGGTGGATAACCACTGGGCGGCAGCGGCAAGATGAAAAGCAACAAGCTCTGTCATTCCGAGCCAGTGCGAACACTGGCGTGGGAATTCGTAATTCGCCCCCCTTGTGTAAAGGGGGCTGTCAGCAAAGCTGACTGGGGAATTGTCCGTCATGTGACAACCCCTCCGTCAAAAATCAAAGATTTTTGACGCCTCCCCTTACACAGGGGAGGCAAGAAAAACGCTCCCCCGGTAGGGGAGCGTTTTTGTGTTATGATCTTCTCTTCTTCCCGACGATCCACGCGCCGCCGGTCAGGCTCAGCAGCGCCATAGCACCGTACAGGGCAACGCCCGCGTCGCCGGTTTTGACGGACTGGACGGTCTTATCGTCCTTGTCCGTCTTGCCAGTCTCGCCGCCGTGGGAGGGAATGCCGCTGTTGTCGCGCTTCACCTTGGGGATCACGGTGTCCTCCTGCGTGATCTCGATGGTAGCTTCGGCATCCTTATAGTACTTGCCGCAGCCGGAGCAATACCAATACTCGATATTGCCCTCCCGCAGTATGGTGGCCCTTTGGGCGGGGAAGTGCTTCAGGTCGGTATGGTTGTCGGGGTCGAGCCCGCCATACGCCTTGCCGCAGATCTCGCACACCGCCTTGTGGCAGCAGTCCGCCGTGCCGCCGGTGTGGTTGGAGATGGTCTTGCCGCAGTAATCACACTTGTGATCCTTGTTGTCATCCGCGCACTCGCTCAGTACCTTGCCGCAGTAATCACACTTGTGATCCTTGTTGTCGTCGGTGCATTCACTCAGTACCTTACCGCAGTAGTCGCACTTGTGATCCTTATCGGGGTCGGCGCACTCGCTCAGCACCTTGCCGCAGTAGTCGCACTTGTGATCCTTGTTGTCATCCGCGCACACGCTCAGCACCTTGCCGCAGTAGTCGCACTTGTGATCCTTGTTGTCATCTGCGCACTCGCTCAGCACCTTGCCGCAGGTATCGCAGACGTGGTTCTTGTCGGCGTCGGCGTGCTCCGCATAGGCATCTTTCGCATCACAGCCGTTGGCGCACTCGTGCCAGTGATGCGTCTCGTCGGAGTTCCACTCCTGTTTCCAGCTGTGGCCGGTGGCGTCGATTTGCTCCGTCTTTTTCCTGCCGCATTCGTTACAGGTAAATGTTTTTTCGCCCGCATTTGTACAGGTAGGTTGTGTCGTTACCTGGCCATTGTCCCAATCATGGGGGCCCCTGTCAGCTTCTGCACCACAGCAGGAATACTCTTTCCAGTGGTTGTTTCCGTCACTCTGCCACTCACCCAGTGTTCCGGCGTGGTTGTTGGGGTTCGTTTCGCCGTACTCGGCGTTGCAGGTGCTGCACTTTGCCTTGGCAGTGCAGGTGGCTTCGCCGCCGGAGCAGTTTTCCGTCTCGGTGTGGCTGGCGTCGCGGGAGCAGACGCGGGTGTGGGTGACATTGCCGTTGGACTTCCATGCGCCCCATTCATGGCCCAGAACGCTGCCGGATTCAAAGGTAGCCTCGCTGGCCGTACCCTTGGAGCTCAGGCCGCAAACCGTGCAGGACTTATAATAAACAGCTTTCTCCGTGCAGCTGGAGCCGGATTTCAGGTACTGCTCCTCTGCCGTTTCTGCCGTGAAGTCGTGGGGCAGCTTTTCGCCATACTCGGCATTGCAGGTACTGCACTTTGCCTTGGCGGTGCAGGTGGCTTCGCCGCCGGAACAAGTATCGGTTTCGGTGGCATTGCAGTTCTCACGCTGGCATGTCCGCGTGTGCGTACCGTTGCCATTGGACGTCCAACTCCACAGATGGCCCAGCGCCGTGCCCGGCTCCTCATACAGATGATTGTCATTGTATTCGATCTCACCGCACACACATCTCCAGTAGTAAACAGCATCGTGGGTGCAGTCCGCAGGCGTTTTCAGTGTTCCGGGATAACCGTTGGTTCAGGTATTGAATTCGTGCTGGTGCCACTGCGCTATAATGTGGATAGAACTCACCGTGTCGCTTCCTGCCAGATCGCCATAGGTCATGTCCTCAGTAACGGTGACATCACCGCATTTCCAGCCGGTGAATACCCAATCGCGATATGTGGGATTTTGGGGCAGATATTTAAACACCTTGTCTCCCCACACGACGATGCGGGCACTTCCGCCGGAAACTCCCTCCAAGGTGTAACTGATGGTATAATTTTTCACAGTAAACTTTGCCTGAATGGTCAGATCCTCGGCGGGCATTGTGAAGGTCAGCACCGGATTGACCCAGCCGCCGCCCTCCGGCTTGTTGAGGAAAACCCACTCCAGAAACTGATTGCCCGTTGTCGGTGTTGCCGTCAGTGTGACCGTTTCACCTGCCTTGGCCTTTGTGCTCATAGGTGTTGCCGAACCCCACTCCGGCATGCCGATCTTAACGACCGTGACGGTGTATTCGTGCTCCGTCCAATGGGCGTAGAGGGTCTGCGTATCGGCCACCGTCACGGTGGTGTCGCTCTCGATCTTCGTGCCGCCGTTCTGTTCCGTGTACCAACCGGCGAAATCGTAGCCCTCATAGCTGGGAACCGGAAGCGCACCGTAGGTCTCACCAGTCATCAACGATCTGGTTCTGTCCGCTTCGGCCAGCGTGCCGCCGTTGGGGTCAAAGGTCACAGTGAGGGGCCGCGCAACCGCACCGGAAACAAGGTACAGCTTCTGGTCATCCTTATACTCCACGTGGGCATTGGCGTCATCCGCGAAAAAGTAATTCGCGTAGTCTTTTTTGTAATTATTAGAAAATGCCACGGGGTAGCTGGTATTCGCAGTGGTGACGCCGATGGACGCGCCTTTGGACATGCCGATCTCGATGGTCAGCGTCTTGCCGGAGGGCAGATACACATTGTTGGCCTTGCCGGAAACCGTGTTGTTCTGCACGAGGGGTTTGTCTCCGACCCTCAGCTGGCCGCTGTTGCTGGGATTGATATAAATGCCGCCGCCATTGCCGCTGGCTTTGTTATTCTCGATCTTACCGCTATAGAGTTGGCAGACCGAGCCGGAGCGGTAAATATACACGCCGCCGCCATTGCCGGTGGCCGTATTGCCGGAGATCTCGCCGCCTTTCATAATCAGCCACGACGGCTCCTGATTCAGATAGATGGCTCCGCCGTCCCCGCTGGTGTTTCCGGTGATCTTGCCGTCATAGAGGAAGAACTGGCAGTCCTTGTCAAGCACATGAACCGCGCCGCCCTCCTGCGTGGCCTTGTTGCCGCTGATCTCGCCGCCCCGCATGTTGAGTATCGTCGTCTGATTTGAATCTTGGCGCAGGCAGATGGCGCCGCCCCAGCGGTTGGCGGTATTGTTGTTGATCTTTGCGCTATCGGAAATGTTGATGGTGCCCCAGCCCATCAGAATTGCGCCGCCGTCCAGACTGGAGGAATTGCCGGTGATCTCCGCGCTGCCGGAAAGGTTAATCTTACCACTGCCGCGCATGTAGATCGCGCCGCCGCCAGCATCGTTGCTGCTTTGGGTCGCTGTATTGCCGGAGATGGTGCCGCCGGTCATGTTGATGGTGCCGCCGGTGGTGGAGAAGAATGCGCCGCCGTTCTTGGCGGTGTTATCCTTGATGGTGCCGCCGTACATATTGAAAGCGCCGCCGGTAGCGTTCGGCTTGTTTGCCGCGAAATTTTGGAAAATAGCGCCGCCGTAGTTCCTGCCGTCGTTGCCGGAAATTTCGCCGCCGTACATATTGAATACGCAATTCTTGTCATCCAGAGCGATGGCTCCGCCGCCGCCACCTTTAGTGACTTTGCCGCCGGTGAGATTGCCGCCGAACATGTCCAGCGTGCTGTTGTAGAGGTAAATACACATACCGCCCCAACCAGAGGTAGCACCCTTGATGGTACCGCCGCCCTGGCAGTCACAGAGGACAAGGCGTCCGCCGTTTTTGACCTGAATCTTATTTGTACCGTTGCTGGCGTAGGTCTTGCCGTTCAGACACAGATAAAGCGTCGTGCCGTCCACCACCAGATTGCTGTTGATGGCGGCATTGCCTGTCAAATAGACGTAGGCGACGTCATTTGTATAGGTAATGCTGGCCGTGCCGTTCCACGGCTGATAGGTCACGCTCTCATGGCTGGTGTGGTCGCCCGCCGTGACGCTGCCGCCGCAGATGCAGTGAGTATGCGCCGCCAGCAGGGCAATGCCCTGATCGGCGGACTGCACCGCAGGTCCCCCCTGCGCCGCAGACTCCTGTTGCTGCTCCGGCTGTTCCGCCGGTTTCGCTTCCGGTTGTTCTTCCGGCTGTTCCGGGGTTTCCTCCGGCTGCTCCTGCTGGCCCTCCTGCTTCTCCTCCTGCTGGGTGGGCTGCTCCACAGGGGCCGCCGCGCCGCCCTCTTCCGTGGCGAAGACCGCCGTGGGCAAAAGGGTCAGTGCCATACACAGTGCCAATAGAATGGCCGCCGCTCTCTTTCTCATAGTCGTTCCTCCCTTGTATCGTTACTGGTTCTCCACATTGTGTTCCTGCTTGTCATGGCACACCTGCCAATAGCGTTTTTTATTATACCATACTTCTTTCCCGAACGCAAGCAACGTTTGCCAACCTCTTTCATTTTGCCCTTTTCTTTGGAACATTTTTCCTTCATGGGGCGTTTTATAGAAAAGTATCTTCCCCAAATATGGTAGTTCCTCGACAAAAACGCCCAATTTTTTGTGTTTTTTTCGCGTTTTTTATAGACAAGCCCGTTTGCGGATGCTATACTTTCTTTTGAATAACATTATGTAAAGCGGTAGAAAGGCATTCTTCCCTCTCCCGGCTTTGCATTGTCCGTGTATTCTGAACGGAGAGTGAGGAAAACAGCATGAAACTGTTACGAAGAAGCACCGCCCTGCTGCTGAGCTGCGCCATCGTTCTGGGACTGGTGGCAAGCGGATTCCTTATCCGCGCGATCGCCGACACGGCCATGCAGTGGTACAACGCCGATTACGACGCGCTGAGCCGCTTCTACGAGATCGGCGCGTCCTATGACCCCGGCATCATCGCCACCACCCCCGGCGATCCCGGCGGAAAATCCTACGGCATGTACATGTTCGCCAGCAATGCCGGCGTTCCCCACGACTTCGCCGAGTGGTGCAAGAAGAGCGACAAGAGCGTTTACCGCGATATCGGCGATGCGCTGGACAGCGCCTATCACCGCATTTCCGACGGCTACGGCTCCTACTTCGACGCCACGTGGCAGGACATGGCCAACACCTACAAGGGCACCTTCGGTCAGGCCCAGTACGACTACACCAAGGACAAGTTCTATAATAAGGTGGTCTCGCTGGTGGAGAACAAGGTGGACGGCTTCGATATCGAAGAATACTCCGTGGCGCTGAAAAACGTGTTCTGGAGCCGGGCCGTGCAGCATGGCCCCACCGACGCCTGCTCCCTCATCAAGCGCGCCTTCGACTCGCTGGGCGGCTTCGCCAACCAGCCGGAGGGCGATCTGATCTCAGCCATCTACGCGGTGTCTGGCCGTCTTGTCACGGCGGAGGAGCTGCGCAGCGAGGGGAAATCCGGCGCTGCCATGTCCGGCGACACCGCCAATAAATACGGTACCTCCGGTCTGATCCTGCGGTACTTCTACGGAAGCGATCTGTATATCAATACAGCGGAGGCCATTTCCGGGATCCCGGCCTCCTGGCCGGGGGAGGATCTCGTCATAGGCAGCAGCGGAAACAAGGTCCGCCAGATACAGGAGCAGCTGGATGCGGTCGCCACCGTCTATTCGGCGGTTCCCAGGATCGCCGCAGATGGGATCTACGGCCCGGCCACAGCCAGGGCGGTGGAGGCGTTCCAGTCGGTCTTCGGCCTTCCGGTGACGGGAACGGTGGATTTTTCCACCTGGTATAAGATCTCCCATATTTATGTGGGAGTCACAAGGATCGCGGAACTGAAGTGAAGTCGAAAATTGTCGTCATGATTCTATTTTCGTCTTACAGCGTCCATACTACAATAAAGGAACAGAACTAAGATGCTGCAAATCTACAAAAGAAATGGAGACAGGCGTAATGACAAACAGAGAAAATGCTGCCCATAAACTGCTGCGTATTCTTGGTGCCAATGGAGGCTACCTGGGCTTTTATTATACGGCCACTGCC
>OLPI01002071.1_pt1 | contig 16372 bp, 19 predicted proteins | sample 1672361 | NCBI WGS metagenome assembly OLPI01 (sample SAMEA3136675, study PRJEB25190) | human gut metagenome
CCATGACCTTTTCTATTTTCCGCAGCAGATGCTCCTTTGGCACCAGCGCCTCCAAATCTACGATGATTGGCTCATGCCGTGCATCTTTTCTCCAGCCTTCCATGAAAACACCCCCGTTTCCTCTATTATAGCAGAAACAGGGGCGTTTGCATAGTTTTTTGACAGACTGAAGCTCCCGGTTTGATGACCGGGAGCTTCTTTGCTGTATGTCCAAACAAAAAAAGTTTTAACTTTTTCCCCACTTGGGCAAAAAGTATGATATACTTGGTTTATTCTTGTGACGGAGGCATGCCATGAGCCGATATGACGCTGTTGTGAAAATGTGGCAGGACTGGAATGTCCGGTCGGTTGACGACCTTTCTTTGCGGCTGGACAATTTCCGCATTCTGTTTGCCTATAACTCCGGCAAAATTGAGAACGCCGAGATCAATTACCACGAAACCCGCGAGATTTTTGAAAACGGTAAGGTCGTGGGCTATACCGGCAGCACCCGCACCCTGTTTGAGCAGCAGAATCAAAAGGTGTGCTACGACCTTTTACAAGACAAGATCGTTGCAAAAGAGCCGCTGTCCGTCGAGTTGATCTGCACCATACACCGTGCATTGACGGAGGGAACCTATGATGAACGCCGTTATATCGTGAATGGTGAGCGCCCCGGCGAATTCAAGAAGCACGACTATGTGACCGGCAAAAATGAGGTCGGTTCGCAGCCCGATGAGGTAGAGAACGACCTCGCGGAGCTGATTGAAGAAGTCAACACCATCGGAGCGAAAGCGCCCCTGAAGGCAGGGGCGTACCTCCACGCTCGGTTTGAGAATATCCATCCCTTTGCGGACGGGAACGGGCGTGTGGGGCGGACGCTGCTGAACTACTGGTTGATGATCAACGACTATCCCCCCACCATCGTCTATGAGGAGGATCGCCGCGCCTATTATGACGCGCTGCAATCCTACGATGAGCAGGAGGACTTGATCCCACTGGTGCAGTTCCTGGAAGCGCAGACGGTAAAGACGTGGTCGCGCAGCACGGACGGCAAGAAGTCCACGCCGCACAAAAAGCTGAACTCGTTTTTGCTGTGATGCGACTGATGTAACACGAAAAAGGAAATGCTTTCTTTAGAGGGCGTTTCCTTTTTGTCTGTGTGGATGGGGCAGAATCGAATTTGAGTGTGATATCCAGTCCTTTCTGTTGAAAAAGCATAGAATTTCTGCTATCATCAGTAAAACAGTGGTGATATGCCAATAAATGAGGTACGAGAAAATGGGGATCATAACTTTATATCACGGTACTCCCGACAAACTCGTCGTTCCCCAATACGGCGGCGGTGATGAAAAGCACGACTATGGAAAAGGCTTTTATCTGACCGAGAGCATTGAACTTGCCAAAGAATGGGCGGTCTGCCGTCCCAATGATACAAACGGATGGGTTCATAAGTATGAACTTGAACCCGATGGGCTGAAGATATTGGATTTTCAGCAGAGAGATGTTCTTGCGTGGCTTGCCGAGCTGATGAAGCACAGGGATGCCGCCGATTCCAAGCGATACCGTATGCTTGCAAAGAAGTTTATCGAGAAATACGGCGTTGATACAAGGGATTACGATGTGATTCGTGGTTGGAGAGCCAATGCTTCTTACGTCTACATTGCAAAGGAGTTTGTGCGGGACAATATTGACATCGACATTCTTGAAGAACTGCTTTCGTTGGGCGGTTTGGGCATCCAATATTGCCCCAAATCCGAAGCAGCATATGCCAAACTGACCGAAAAACAGGATGAACTGCTTTCCGCCCCCTATGCTGAGTTTAACGACAGATACAATCAGAGAGATGTGTCGGCAAGAAAAAATATGCGGAACCTTGTTGATTCCGATGCAAACAAGGTCACAAAGGTGTTCAGCACTTTGTTTGAGAGGTGATGATAATGCGGGCGTATGCAGACGAATACTTAAACGATGTGGTTGAAAGCCAAGGCAAGCTCTTTGATCTTGTGGCGCAGGAATATCCTGATAAGGATACCGAGGAGTTCATTAACACCTATATGGCAAGCAAGACGAGAAGAAGTATTGACGAAGCACAAGCCTATGTCAATACAATGGACACAAAAGAGCTTTGGACTTATTTCACCAAAACAGAAAACTACCGTCTGAAGGAAGGCAAGGCTTTAGAAGGGTTTATGCCGTCTTGGATTGGAGAATTTTACGCCTACTACCAGTGGTACTATAATCTGCCAAGTGCAGAGCTTGTCAAAAAAATCCCTGTTTCTTTTTTGAAAAAGGCGTATGCCGGACTTCATGACTTAGAGCTTGATTTGGCCGTGAAAAAGTGGGTGAAGTGTGATGGCGGTCATTTGCTTTCACAATCCGAATGAGGAAAACGGATATTTGAGCAACTGGTATCCTTCGCCGTTCACGCTGGCAGGTGTCACCTTTTCCTCGCTGGAGCAATATATGATGTACCGTAAGGCGGTCTGTTTTGGCGATGATAAAGTTGCCACACAGATTTTCGCCACGGAAGATGTTGCCGAAATCAAGGCTCTCGGACGGCTTGTGTCAGGCTATGATGAAAGTCTATGGAACGGTGTCCGGCAGATCGTTGTCTACGAGGGACTTTTGGCAAAGTTCTCTCAGAACCCCGAGCTAAAAGCGCAACTGAAAGATACGGGAAAGGCAGTTCTTGCCGAGTGTGCTGTGAAAGACCGGATATGGGGCATTGGTCTGTCTATGCACGACTCTGACAGACTTGATCGGGCAAAATGGCAGGGGCAAAACCTGCTGGGCTATGCTCTGATGATGGTGAGGGAAAGGCTGCAAACGATATAATAAACTGGACTCCACATTTCTGCGGAGTCCAGTTTTCTTAACTTAATGACACTGGGGTTTGACGACCGGGAGCTTTTCTGCTAGGCGATATTTTTCTTTCGTCGGCACTGGGTGCAATGCCCGCAGGATACTTCCACCCGTTCGCCGTAGTACTTGGCAATGGAATCCCACAAGCAGTTGGATGATTGTATCGCCTTGACCAGCGCGGTTATCCCATGCTTTTTGATAGGGGACACGTCCTCTCCGGCGTTACCTTTGAGAATACGCAACGCACGTTTTTCGTCACCCGGCGCATAGAGCAGGATGCAGTGGGTCTTCTTTCCATTGCGCCCACCGCGGCCGATCTGCTGGGTGTAGTCGCTCAGTCCCAGAGGCAATCCTGCGTGAATGACCAGACGGATGTTGGGAATATCGACTCCCAAGCCGAAGGCAGATGTTGCTACCATAACATTATATTTTCCTGCGGCATAGTCGTTGGCACAGGCTTTCTTTTCCTTCTTCGACATCTCGGCATAGTACCCACAAGCCTTCCATCTGTGGCTTTTCAGGTATTTCGTCAGGTGTTGTACGTCCAAGACTGTGGGGCAAAATACCAACGCCAACCCTTTGTGGTTCCAGTCTTCCAGTTCACTCAGTACCGCAGCGGGCATCTGATTGCGACGGTCGACTTCCCGGACGGTCAGGTACAGATTATCTCGGTAGACCGAGCCGCAGTGACAGACGCAATCCCGCATGCCAAGGGCCTGTTGGATCTCCAAGCGATCCCACTCGGTGGCGGTAGCTGTACAAGCGATGATCTGAGGGCGATTCGGCAAGGCTTGGATGAAGTCTCCTATCATGCCATAGCTGGGCCGGAAAGAATCCCTTGTCTGTACCAGCATGTGGGCCTCATCCAGCACCACCCGGCTGACGTCGCAGTGCCTGAGTGCTTCTTGCAGATCCTCGCGGGATAGCTGCTCTGGAGCCAGGTAGAGCAGCATCATGTGCGGCAGCGCCTCCAGCATCGCACGCCGTGCCGCAGGAGTCAGATCCGAATTCAACGCGCAGGCCGCCACACCATTGCCCTTCAATTTTTTCACCTGATCGTATTGCAGGGCTAGCATCGGCGACACGACGATCGTCAGGTGGTCACCTCCCTCCATCACCGCCGGTAGCTGGAATAATATTGACTTTCCTCGCCCCGTCGGTGCCGTGTACAACACGTCTCGAAAAGCCAGGATATCTTTGAGTACCGGCTCTTGCCAAGGGTGCAGTTCCTTGATCTTCAAAGTCCCCATGGCGTGCGCAAGCAGCCCTTTTCTATAGAGTATCACAGCCTGGTTCTCCTTTCTTCAGCTTTGATATGCCGTCAGCTTTGTGTAGTCGAAAGCAACCCCGTGGAACGAGCCGCCCTGCAAGGTGATCGTGTGGTCGCGTTTGACCAGCAGCCCATCCTCCTCACAGCGGCCACAAAACGTGCTGTACAGGTCAGAGGTAAGCCCTATCGGCTCCAGCAAACGCAGAATCGAATCTTTGGTGTACACAAGCAGTTCTCGTTCCTTCAGTGCCCCTTTCTTCGGCGTATATTGAAACGCGGCGGTGTCATCGGCCAAGTGCTTCTCCGCCGCCTCCTTCGAGTCTGGCTTCTCAATGATCTGGCCACGGTAAGAATCGACATCTGTGAGACGGTTCAGAGCATCCCGCAGGACTTTTTCACGATCCGCTTGCGCGGCGGCACCCTTGCACAAGTGCGTCAGGTAGCACTCCCGAAACGCATTCCGCTGGCGTTGGTCTGCAAACCATTTTCCCGATACGATGACAGCCAGCACATACCTCCATAACAGCGCCCCGTTGGCGGCATAGTTCGCCGGGGCGCTGACGCTGGCTTGCCAACGCTGGTAGATATCCTCCGCCGTCTGCTTGTCCAACACAAGGCCCACCGCTGTGCGCAGCAGGTCCAGTTCGCGGCCCGTCAAGACCGGCAATGTGTCCGGTATCTGACAGTCCAGGGCATAGGGCTTGCCCAGGAAAACCCCGCTCACGGCTACAGCTACCGGATAGCCCGGAGCGGCAATACCGCCGCCGCTCTTCGCGATGCGTTCCCGCTCCTCGACAGCCTTCATGAGCGGTTGGAGATGTTCTCGTTCGCGAAAACGGAAAAAAATGAATCTCTCCGGCGACATCTGGAGCCGCCGGAGGCTTTCAACGTCCTTGACTATAAGGTCAATGGGGCCGCTGCCCAACGGGCTGATTTCATTGGCAAACGTGCAGGCCCGCAATATCCCCTGAACCGTAGCATTGGCATCTTCCTCCTTGGCTCGGATCAGGTTATGGATAATCCAGGGTGCGTATGGCATCCGCTTTAGGGCCCGGAGCTGAGTATCGACAGCGGCGAAGACGATATCCGCCAGTTCAGGATTCTTTGTCAGTAAAGCGAATAGTTTGTCTTGTTCAAAAGTACCGTTCCATACAGCCACGCTGTCCTTCAGGGTTGCTTTGGCGAGGTGATTACACTTCAAATCAAGACGATCCAGCCGGGCCGGTGGTGTCAACTCATCGGCCAGTTTCAATACCAGCTTGCTCTCCTCCGGGGTCAGTGTAATGTCCGGCAGGTTCAGCCCACCCCAGTCTTTGGTCATCGGCACCAAGTACACGCGGCGTCTTCCGTTCATGTCGAAGTGCAGAATCCGGAAGCGAAACGCGACGGCACCGATAGCGGCTGTGACGTCGAAGGCCCAAGCGGCGACGCCCGGCAGCCGATATTTGTGCTTGTAGATCGCACACCCGTCGCTGTATCTCCAGCTTTTCAGGCCGGTGACATAATCTTCCGTCGCTGCCCTGCACTTTTTGGGGAGAGCAACGTCGAAGAGGTGGAGGATATTTTCTGTCCGACCTGTCCGGATCGCATCTAGGACAGCCGCCTCAATATTATAAGCATATAAATTCTTCATGCAGTACTCCTTTTCAATGCCCCTGTGGGGAAAAGTAGCCCCACAGGGGATAGTTCTTGTCAGATAGTGATGAGGATGATTTTGTCCGTCCACTTGGCTCGGAAGAATCTTATGTGGACTTCGGCGCAGTAGGCGGCCGCATCGTCCGCGGTGACTTGCAGGCGCAAGATTTCCTGTGGTTCTGCCTCCGGCACTGGAGGCAGGATATCGGTCAAAGGGGCATCTAGGGGTGCTTCCCTCATAGGCTCTGTGATATCCAGCTGCCAACGATAGGTTTCGCTGTCCAGCACATCTACCCGCCGGACAAAACGGTCAATCAATTCGTTGGCCACAGTAGCCCCCGACAGATCTACCCACTGCTCTAATGTAGCTTGGATAGCTCTGATATCCAGCACCGGTTTGGGGGTCTGTCCCCTCTGACTGGAGCATGTCCAGTTGCCGTTGCGTCTCATCCAGCTCCGCTTGCAGGCGAGCTTGGTCATTTAGGAATTTCTCCCGTGTGATATCACCCAGCGCTCGCATCTCCCGCAGTCCAGCATCCTTCCGGTGAAGCCGCTCCAGCTTGCCCGTCAACGCTGCAATCAAGGCGCTCTGATCTTCCCGGTCAGCCACCGCGCACTCCTCCAGCATTCGGCAGGCCAACAGGACGGCGTCCTTTTGGTCGTGCCAGACGGCATTGAATACCTTCCTGGCCATCAAAGCTAAGTGCCACTCAGGCATCGAATGACTGTCGCAGGAGATGGCCGATTCCAGACCTGTTGCCCGCAGTTTAGCCGGTGGAACACCGCGTGCCCGGCGGTAGCACTCAAATCCGTATGCCCTTGTGCCATCGGCGTTTTCCCGCCATTTATACCGCCGGAAAGCAGAGCCGCAGCCGCACCGCAGCTTCTTGCTCCAGATGGATGGTTCGGTTTTGCGTCCCGTCCGCCGCGATTGACCGTTCTTGTCCTGACGGTCGAGGCTTTTTGCTTTTCGGATAGCCGCACACCGCTGCCACAGCTCCTCTGAAATGATAGGTGGGAAATCGCCCCGTACATAGACGAAGTCCTCTTCGCCGTGGTTGACGCGGCGCTGGGTAAGGTAGCCGTCGCTGTGGCTCTTGTTAAATCCAATGTACCCAGCATAGGTGGCGTTCCGCAGGATGCGTCCGATGCGGTCTACCTTCCAGTCGACCGTCCCGTGGCTGTTCCGCTGCCCTAGGTGCATCAGCTCAGCACAGATTTTTTTGTACCCCAGGCCGGCAGCGTATAGCTCAAAGATTTTTCGCACGGTGAGGGCTTGCTCAGGATTGATAACATAGGTGCCGTTCGCCCTATCGTAGCCGAGGATGTTGCCATTGCCGTACAGCACACCTTTTTCACGGCTGACCGCCTGTCCCGCCCGGACACGCTCCGAGATCTTGCGGCTTTCCTCCTGGGCCAAGGTGGCCATGATCGACAGGCGAAGCTCCCCGTCTCCGTCCATGGTGCGGATATTGTCGTTGACAAAGTACACCTCCACACCCAACCGCTTCAGGTCCCGCGTGATGGACAACGTATCAACGGTATTCCGTGCGAAGCGACACACTTCGCGAGTGACGATCAAGTCGAACATTCCGGCTTTGGCATCCACCAGCATCTTCAGGAAGGCGGGCCGCTTTTTGGCGGCGGTGCCGGTGATGCCACGGTCAAAATACCGCTCCACCACGCTCCATTCTGGGTGGCGTGCTGTCAGGTCATCATACCAGGCCTGTTGGTTTTCGAATGCGGAAAGTTGGGCTTCATGTTCCGTTGAGACGCGGCCGTAAATGGCGACCCGGCGCAAATTGTTCAGCAAAGTATTGTCCATTGGCAATACCTCCTTCGTTTTCACAAGTTACTTTGCTGCATGGTACTGCGCCAGAACGTTCTGATAGGTCGCTGCGTTGATTCGACCCGCACTGAACAGAGCCTCGATCAGCTTCAGGGCAGCGAGATAGTTGGGGATCGTCGAATAAATGGGCATATTTTCTCCTTTCTGAGGCGACGATCACGTTGCTGTTATTCCAAATCTGAAATTGGGCATAACAAAAGCCGCAGGACAACAAAGCCGAGTGCAAATATCGCATTCAGCTTCGTTGTCCTGCGGCCCATAGCCCGTGTAAAGCCCATAAGGTCAAGTCAGACTGCAGTCAATAAGACTGGGGATCAGCCGACTCACGGCCCGTAGGGAATCCGCAATTGGACTCCTCGATTTAATTAATTCAGATCACACGCCTGCCTCGCCTTCTGCACGGTAGTGCAGCTCTCTTTCGAGTAGCGCGGGGGACTCTCCATCCGCTGTTAACGGCTTTTCTGCGCGGCGCATCAACGGTCGTTTCTCCTGACCTATCGCCTGTCTGCTAAACGCATAAGCAACCCGCCTTTCCGGGCGTTCACGCTCTGAAAATATCTCAGGCATTTCACGCCACACGGCAAGGAATCATATCTGCCGCACTATGTGCAGCAAATATGCGGAGGGTTTACAGATGTGACCACTCCCTCTTACGAGAGAAAATTATTATACGGCACAAAATCAAAATTGTCAATATTTCCATGTTGCTTTTTTGATTATTTCCTGTTTGTTGCGTGTCGATAGAACGTACTCCTGCTCATTCCCAGCTGCCGCATGGCTTCGGCGGCGGTAAGCTTACCGTCATGCCATTTGGCCATGACGCTTTCAAGCTCCGGTGGCCGGATGGGCTTTCGTCCCTTATAGACACCGTTGGCCTTGGCAATGGCTATCCCCTCCCGCTGACGCTGGAGAATATACTCCCGCTCCAGCTCTGCCACGGCACCGAACACAGTCAGCATAAACTTGCCGGTCGGCGTTGTGGTGTCGATGGCTTCTTTTTTGCTGATGAACTCCACGCCCTTGGCTGTCAGCTTTTCGACCAGCTCCAGAAGGTCTCGGGTATTGCGGGCAAAACGACTGATAGACTCCACGACCACTGTATCACCCCGGCGGACATATTCCATCATCTTCTGCAGCTCGGGGCGGTTGGTGTTTTTGCCGCTCATGCGGTCGATGTAGACCTCGTCCACGCCCAACTGCTCCATCAGCAGCTCCTGTCGGGCGGTATTCTGGTCAGTAGTGGATATACGGATGTAACCGATTTTCAATGGCGGTTCTCCTTTCTCTTGTAAAACGATAGTTTCTTTGGTATACTGGTCTTGTAAAACAGTGGCTGCGACGGAGGTGTTCTTGATGAAAACATATACAGTAAGCGAGATCAAAGGCATCGTGTCACGCCTCGCCAAACAATATGGCGCAGAGCGAATTTACCTGTTCGGCTCTTATGCCCGGGGAGACAGCACCCCTGCCAGCGATATTGATCTGCGCATCGACAAGGGCAGCATCCGGGGGTTCCAGTTAGGCGGCCTGCTGTTGGATCTGGAGGCTTCCTTAGGAGTACCGGTGGACTTGGTTCCCACCAGCAGCCTTGATCAGCGCTTCCTTGATGCGATACAGAAAGATGAGGTGTTGCTCTATGAAGCCTCTTGACCGCAATATAGGTGCACTGGAGCACATTGTTGTCTACTGCCAACAGATCGAGCAAACCATTGATCGCTTTGGAAACAGCTACGCAGCATTTCAAAGCGATCCCATCTATCGCAATGCAGCGGCGCTCTGCATTTTGCAGATTGGCGAACTGGTGGGTAAGCTGACAGACGAGTTCCGCGAACAGCACCCTGCCGTTCCATGGCGTCAGATCAAAGCAATGCGGAATATTGTTGCTCACAGTTACGGCACCGTTGACCCCGAAACCACATGGGAGATCATCACAGACGAGATCCCTCAGCTGAAAGCGTACTGCGAGCAAATCATAGCTGCTGCACAGTAAATGCTTAACACAGTCCCAATAGAGTCCCTTTTGCAGATGGCACGTGCCGAAATGCGGAAAACGACCCTATTGGGACTATTTTTCTGTGTGCCGTTAGGGTACACCCTATTGGCACAGCTCCTCCACCGGTACACAGATGATCCGCCCGTTGACGCTGACGAAGAACTCCGGTTGCACAAATCGTGCCAGCCAGTAGGCTGCCTGCTCATCGGTCAGGGATGTGAAGTTCTCGCTGTCAGCTGGTGCGCCGCAGATGAAGAAGGTGCCTGCGATCACGTCGTAGATTTCTCCGTCCTCATCCCGCAGGGCACGGTTCAGCGGCAGACCCAGCAGCTTGCCCTCATCGTTGCAGATCAGGGCTGCGTCTCGTCCTCCTGGTTCGTAGACAGCTTCAATAGTACCACCAACACAATGCTGCATACTTTCAAGATCGCGCTCCAATTCGGTTTCATACGGTTTCCTCCCTTGTTCAACAATTACGATCCGCATCGTCAGACCTCCCCGCAGCATATCAGCTCCTCAATCTCCTCCGGGCACAGGCCGTAGCCGAGGAATACGTCGATGTCCTGTGCCGTGTAGCCATAGGCCGGGGCCACGGATTTCAGGTCGCGGATGTACTCGCCGTCCGGGGCCGCATCCGCGTAGGGCCATAGAAAATGTGGTCTGCCGTCCCAGAGATTGCGGGTGTCGAAAGTCTCCACAGTATAGTGACCACTCCTGCTGATGCGCAGAATATCACCTTCCCGCAACGGTATCTCGAAGGGACACTCCTTTACGGACATTCCCTTTTTCAGACCCTTTTTCAGGATCTGCTCTGTGCTGGCGTAGACATATACGCCCAACCGCGGAAAGTGGTACAGTGTCAGCGGATTGTTCCCCTTCACGATGTATAGCTCGTCCCGGCTGTCCAAAATCGTCAGTGTCAGGGTGCCTCTGAGAGACTCTGCGGCATTGCGGATGCTCTGAAAGCTTATGTTTCCCTGCTGCTCCAGCAGCTGCACAGCCACATAGCTGTCCGTCTCGATTTTGGTACGAGGGAGGTTCTTCTCCTTGCGAAGGGTCAGGTCATTGTGGATGATGCCGTTGTGAGCCAAGGCGAAGGACACATCCGCCACACCTGAGAACGGATGATTATTATAGTTGTGCTTCTCATCCCCCTGAGTGGTCATACGGGTGTGGCCCATGATACAGCGGGCATCCTCCGGCAAGCGGAAGCGCATCAGGTGTGCAGGCCATGGCCGCTTATAGACTGTCAGATGACCGGCGTGGTTGTAGGCAATACCGGTGGCATCCGTGCCCCGTTCCTCAGCAGCGGTGGCCAATGCGGAGACGAGTCGTTTCTTTTGGGCGGCAGTCAGATTGCCCTTATCATCATAAATTCCAAACAAACAGCACATGATCACACCTCCCCTTCAGCCGTGACCGGCTCGTTGATGTAGAGGTTGCGCTCTTTCAGGTACTGCGTCAGCTCCGGCTCGGTGATACCGCTGACAAAGCCGCTCCATGAGAGGTCGTGCAGCTCATCGTCGGACAGAAAAATCGCCGCGTCACAGATGCGATTGACCATCTGCAACGTGGCGATAAACGTATTCAGCTTTAATGTGCCCCGGAACAACCGGAACTCAATGGTGTCCACATTTGCCAGATTAACGCAGGTATAGCGACTCCCAGAGCCTTTCTTGACATGCTCCAGCATCTCGTTGGGACGATCCCGGTAGCCATACCGGGCAGCCCACTGATCCATCTGTCGCTGTGTCCGGCGGGAGAACCGCAGCAGCTCCGCCCAGTGCCGCTCCACAAAGTACAGCACCCGGGCCACAGCATTGTCCTGCGTGTCCTGCGTATCTCCGAAGGCTCGGCGGGAGACATGGACATGCAGTCCGCAGGTGCCCGCCTGATGGGACAGATAGCCCAGATCGATGGCCTCGGCCAGCATCTCCGGCCAGGGTATCTTGTGAAGCTGGTATTCCAGCGACAGCGGATGCGTGACGATCTCGAAGCCGTCATCCAGACTGCCGTCATGTTTGCAGTAGGCAAGGGGATATTCCTGATTTGCAATGCGCAGCAGAGCCGAAGCGTTGCTGTCATCCTCTCCTGCACCGTCGATTTCCAGCTCAACGCCGAAATAACGCGGGCCGTCTCCATAGAAGATGGGACGGGGCTTGAAATAGTAATCGTGGATCGGGACGTTTTCGATAGCGTCAAAACAATCGCGGCAATAGGGATCGTCGTTGTCCAGCGGGTACCAGCAGTCATCGTTGGAGATAGTCTGTCCACAGCGGGTGCAATGGGTATAGTTGTTCCGGAAGCAGTCATAGCAGACGGGGGCGGCCTCATCGTTGCCGCAGCAGTTCCGACGCCAGAAGCGACCACCGCAGTCGACGCAGACCGTGGTCAGATCCTCCAGACAGTCCAGGCAGAACAGCTGGCCTTCAAATTCGGTCAGGCCTTCTGCGGTGCAGCCGCAGTGGGAGCAGTTTTGTGTGGGTATCATCATAGCGAAATTCCTCCAAATACAAAATTTGGCCTCCGGGAATTACCCGGAGGCCTTCATCTTTATAATATATACTTGGAGAGTGGAGGAGATCGGAATTCAGTTATTGGTCGCATTGACAGCGGCTTCTGGCGTTGCCTTTTGTTTTCTGACTCGCCGCAAAAGATAATACACCGCAATACCCAGCGACACCCATTGTGCGGTAGACAGGCCGAGGAAAATACCGCGCACCACATCGCCGCGGAAAAATTCAATGGCAAAACGAAAGGCTGCATAGGACAGCAAATATGCTTTCAGGGTATCGGCTTGGGGCCGTTTCTTCTCCAGCAGCAGCAGAACCACGAAGAGAATAAATTCGAAAGCAGCTTCGAATATCTGAACCGGAATTCTTTCAAGCGTGAGCATGCCAAAGATCGTTACAGGAGCGGACAGCGGTATGCCGTAGCAGCAACCAGCCATAAAGCAGCCAATGCGCCCGAATCCATGGAACAACGGAAACGCCGGGGTAACCAGATGGTATACGCGAGTGCACAGGTCTTGATCTTTTCGTGTATACAGACCAATTACCAGAATCACACCCAGCAGGCCGCCGTAAAACACATAGCCGCTGTTTGGAATAAACAGCAACAGGTTTTCAAGGGAAAAATGCGCCGCAAGCCAAGGGATCTGCGTCAGCGCATACATGAGCTTGCTGCCGATGACACAACCAACAACGCATAGTGCAGCGATCCTCAATAGCTGCGTAAACGCGATCTGAAATCGTTCTATGCGGAAGTAAATAAACAGTAAGGCAACGACCCCTCCGATAAATGCTAAAACGCCGTAAGATGGCAGTGTTATCTGAATGTATGGGCACATTTTAATCGATCCCTATGCCTTGTTCGTAATCGCGAAGTTCTCTGAACTGCTCATAGCCGCCCTTGACACAGCCAGTCTGACCTCCGCCGATCCTCAGGATATGGCCGCCATTGTCTGTATCGCCATAGAAGACGGAAGTCGTTGTTCCGGCAGCGCCTTTTTTCTTAATGCAGCCGGAATAACAGCTTTTCTCATCGGCGCCACAGCCAAGGCAGCCGGCCCCCAGATAGCGCACATCACATCCACTGCCTTTGCTGGAATGATCATCATCGGAAGTTCTTTTGAACGAGACATACTTGCATGACTGTGCCCACAGGCAGCTGTTACAGCCGCTGCTGCAGCCCAAGCATCCACCGCAGCTCGGCACGGAACAGCCCTCCGCTGTTCCGCCATCAAAGCTTATACTGTTGCACTGAATGGTTTCACAGGAATTGGCGCCGCAGCCGGTCAGAGCAAATAAGGCAAGGCAGGCAACCATGATCATCATAAGAATAAACAGCTGCTCCATTTTTGATTTTTGATCTATCTTTTTCATTTCTGTAGTCCTTTCTCTCTTTATTTATAATTTAATCGCGTGTCAGCCTGCCTCTGCCAAAATAAAGACAACACTGATGGCAATGGCCAGCAGCAAGATCGATACCCATTTTGCAGCTTTTTGGGGCTTCATCTCTTTGATACGGGCTACATTTTCTTCCGGAGTTTTCTCGTCGAAGTTGAACTTCGAGATCGCAAATGGAATTGCGGCCGAAATAAGATACCCCACATAGTAGCCCAGCGTTGCCCGCTGAAAGAAAGCCAGCACAATGGTCACAAAATACCGGGCGATCGCAAGAAACATGTATTTTACCAGCTCCCAGACAATTCCCAAGAAAGCCCAAATGATATTGCCAATAAATCCGTAAGAAAATCCATCCACATAGTCATAAAAGGCACCGACAAATATCTCGACGACCGCATGACCAAATACCAGCGCACCATTTCGCAGTCCGTCTATATAACCCAAATGGTCAGAAACCTCTTCTGCCGGCATAACGAGATTGTAGCCAAAGAGAGGTATCTTTTTGGCGGCAAGGGCTGGCGTGAATTTCAGACCAAACGCGATGGTGAGACCAACGATCACAAGAAGCAGCACCGTACTGATGGTAGATAGCTTTTTGACCGTTTTCAGTTCTTTGGCATTTTCATGCTGAAACAGAGTGTCCTTCAAAGATAACTTGAGTTCCTCCGGTAATTCAGCATTTGCGATAGCACTGCGGAGGGCCGCCGCGTTATGGCCTGCATCCGGATCTGCTACCTGCCTGCTGAGCAGTTCATATGTCTGCTTTGCGGCAGATGCCCGCTCACGTGTGGGATACTCCATACCAAAGGCTGTTCGGTGTGACAGGTCGATCTCGGCCAAACGCCTGTCGATCTCCGCCAGATAGGCCCTCTGCAGTGGAGCGGGATAGCCAGTCTTTCGAATCCTGTCCTTTAACGCCAGCAGCGCGTCTTCGGCTTCTGCCCCCTCGCCGCATTGTGTCAGGCGAGCGTACAGGATGTTTGCGTGACCACGCAAAGCCTTTGCCTCTTCAACGGTATCACAGACGATATCCGGCACATTGTCCAGACGGGTATCTACCGTTCGCGCTGCCAGCTCCGCTTTTTGCAGACGATCATCGATCTCCTTCTGATATGCAGCGGCCACTTGCGTATGATACTGTGAGAGTTCCTCTTTTGCTTGTGTCAGCGAAGCGAGGTCGCCTTCCTTGACGGTATTCATAACGCCGCGAATCGCGTTGTGCTCTTTGCGAGCCTCGTCCGCTTCCTCACGGCTGCGGCACAACACGCCGTCTACCGTACGGTACTGTTCATCAAAGCGTTGAACCGCTTGTAAAATGGCCTGCGTTTCGGGCAGCGGCTTAAAATAAGATAATTCCTTGCGGTAGGCATTTACCTTTTCCTGCGCGTCAAGCGCCCGCTGCTCAGTATCAAATGCTAACGATGCGGCAAACTTGGCAAGGAGGGATTTCTTTTCTTCATCAAAGGCATATAGGCCGAAGTAATTGGCCAATCCGGAAAGCTGTCCATCCTTATCGCCATAATGCTGTAAAATATAGATGTACCACTGCGGCAAATAGGAGTCCAGATCAAATGCATGCAGTAACGCCGCCTTTTGATCATCCTCTGTTGGCAGTCTTTCAATATTGGCGACAATCGCTTCAGCGGAGCGATGATCTGTCTCGGACACAAGTCCGGCGGCAGGGCTGTGGTCTACTTCCAGCGTACCGAGACAATCTACCAGCGCATAGTGCAGGCAGAAGACGGATTTCCGCAGGCCAACCTTCAGCGTATTACAAGTGCCTGGGTCATTATAGATCTTCGCCAGCTTAAAGTTGGATGTAATAGAAGAGATCGTTTTCCCGACAGCATTGAACACCATGTGACCGGCACCGGTGACCAGGTTCAGCGCACTGGCCGTTACCGCGCCTGACAATGCACCTGCCAAGCCGAAGCCGCCGCCCTGCCACCGCGCACGCCCCTCTCTGCGGGCTACGCGGTAGCGATCCAACTCCTCTTCGTTCATCACCACTTCGGCATAACGGTCATACACCTTATTGAATGCCTCAGCGCACGGTTCGGCAAAAGTTTGATAGTGTTCGGCAAAGGCTTGAATATCGATGTCGATCACGTTGTAGCGTACCAGCGTATCGATGCAGTAGTCCAGCGCAGGGACGAGACACTCGTGGGTCTGTTCTCCCAGCTTCTCGACTACATTCTGTATCGAGCCATCCTGCTTATACAATTTTTCATACCGCTCTGCCGCTTCGTTGGCCAGTTTTATAAAGGCCAACCGGATGGAATTATAAGCAGAACGTTCTTCGGAAATGCACATCGGGCAACCAAACATCCGGAAACGGGTATCGATAAGCGTTCCCATAGCACGCCTCCTTAAACAGGAAGTTTTCTTCTTGTAATTATGATGCAATTCCTCCTGTTTGTCAATAATTTTAGGAAGTAAAGTTCCTATATAAGGTTGTACGGAGGGAACCATTATGCTTATTTTCGATTTTCACAAGATTGGCGGCAAGCTGTTCAGTGTACGGAAACGGCTGGGACTGACGCAAATGGAGGTAGCGGAGGCCGCCGGACTTTCTGACCGGGCTTATGCCGACATTGAGCGCGGCACTGTAAATATGCGCGTAGAAACCATTCTGCGGATATGTCAGGCGCTCCATGTCAGTCCGAACGAAATCCTCACAGAAGATGATGCCACTCTGGATCTCAGACAAAACGAACTTATGGAACGGCTGGCGCATTGTACGCCAAAAGAGCGTGAGACGGCACTTTCCTTGCTGGCGGTATATCTCCACTCATTGACGTGATGACGCAGAAAGAGAGTAACCGTCAAAACTGAGGGCGGCTGGACACACATGGGACAATAGTGGTGGGGAG
>OLPI01002075.1_pt1 | contig 16358 bp, 13 predicted proteins | sample 1672361 | NCBI WGS metagenome assembly OLPI01 (sample SAMEA3136675, study PRJEB25190) | human gut metagenome
TATTATTGGAGGTCAGTTTTATGAACGGATTAAAATATATAAGAACAAAATGCAATTATAGTCAAAGGGCATTGGCTGAAGCGATGGGCGTAAGCAGGCAGGCAATAAATATGTGGGAAAATTCTAAAAAGCTTCCGTCAAAAGAGAGAAAAGAAGATTTATGCAATATATTCGGTATTGATAACTCGGATTATTTCGGTGAACTTACTGTTGAACAACACCAAAAACTTGAAGAGCTGCCTATATACAGGATTTATTCCGGCGGGCAGAGTGAACGATTTACATTTAAGCCGATAAAACCGGACAATGTGCGTTACAGAGCAAAACGACTGTTACCAAATAATGATGAGGAATTATCTTTAGATGAAAAATGTGCATTGAAAAGATTGGAACTGAAAACATTGCTTGATGATATTAGTAACTATGCAGTTGAAAAAGATGTAAAAAACTCTTTCGATAACTTAAGCGCATTAAATCGTACGTTGCATATATTCGGACAAACGTTAGATATAGCAAAAGAAGCTCGCGGCAAACATCCGGAGTATGTGATGGTTTACTTCTACACAATTTTAGCAGTCTTAGACGCTATGAGTATTTCGTTTGGAAATGTAGATGAAAGTGATGTTATGAATCAAGATTTCATTGAAGAACTAAAGAAATGGTATGATTATAGAGAATTTGCCGTTGAATTGTCTAAAATGATAACCAATCATCTTGATTGTGTTTGTAATAATATTCCTACCGAAAGAGAAAATCCACATAGCAATTACAGAAGACGAAAGACTGATAAGAAGTGTTGAAATTCTATAATATAAATAGAAGATTAAAGGTTATGAATGGAGAAAATGCGATTGATTCAACTTGCAGTGTATCGAATGATGAATTGACAAAACGTTTTGTCGAGGCTATTAGGATAGATAATGAAATAAAGAAAATAAAAGGTGTTCCGATTCAAAAATACGATCATGAAAAGAAACAACCGTATTTGGAGTATCCGAACGGTCGGAGGAAATATGCTTAAATATAGCATAAAACCCCACTTTTTCCCAATCCACACCGCATGGTCTATTTGGGGTAGGGGCAACGGATGACAATCCTTGTGACTTATTTGAGAGAATAGACTTCCCGGTTGACGAATTCTTCCCGCCTGAGAGGGGCGAATTCTTGGAATGTGATCAAGATGACATATCCGAGCCGGAAGGTGACAATGATTGTGGATGTCGAAGATAAATCAGTACAAAAACCTCCTGTGATTATACAGGAGGTTTTTGCTGTATTATGAAAAACAGACAGTTCCGAGGCTCAGTGTAGCTTTAGCGATGAAAAATAAAACTCCTTTTGATATGACATTAAAAGTTTTTGTTTCAGAATAAAAAAATTAATTTTTTTGAAAATCTATTGCATCGTATACCGATGTACGATGTATAATAATTATAGAACATAGTCTGCCAAGACGAAATAAAAAAATTAAGAAAAGAGGGATTTATCATGTTGAAAATTTTTATTACTTCATTAATTTGTACATTAATGTTATTTTGCACAAACGTGTCGGCTGCTGATTTTCAGGCGGGTGATACGGCTTATGTCAAGGCGGGAATAGAAAGTATGTCTGTTTATCAAAATCCATCATACGGTCGTTCTGTTGCAGTGGTCATCCAGTACAACAAAGTAACAATTTTGGAGCCTAATGTAGTCGGAGATGGCGGCACATTTCATAAGATTCAGCTCCAAGACGGTACAATCGGCTATGTTCCTGCTCTTGCCGGCAGAAAGGATACACTTGAAACAGCAGAGGTTGCAGAAAAAGAAATAGAGAAATCGACAGCGTCATCTGATCCGGATAAGTATCAACATACAATAAATATGTATTTTCTTTCCGACTATATCTATGGCGGCTCAAAAACAACCGAGGGCAATGAAAGAAATTTTTATGCAAAAGTCCCGACTGAATGGGTAAGGCATGACCGACCTGAATCGTTACCGATGGTTGGAATGGCTGTTGTGCATATAGGCGATGAGGGAAAATTCGGCTCGGTAAAAGCATCTTTCTATCCGGGCAATCCGCCGATTAATTATCACTCTAAGAGATTGGACGAACTTAAAGAAATCGGCTATGATCCTCCGTTTGCAGAAAAGTCAAGAACAGAGGCAAATGCCAACACAGCATTTTATGTAGGTGCATCAAGTGAATTTGATGTTGTTGCTTATAACGAAAATTGGGTTGCCGTATGGAGCGAGGGCGGAGTTGACGAATCCCGTGGTTCAATTATAGATTGTAGCGGAAGAAAAGACGGTGGAGCTTTCACAAGCTGGAAACCGGGAGTATATTTTCTGCCAAGAAAAAATTGTTATATCTTAGATATTAACAATCAAGTGGCAACTGCTCCAAAAATTGAAGCTGTCGGCAAGGCAACCGCTAATTTGATGGTAAAAACCACTCCTGACGAAACGGATTATGTAAAATCGGGTGTTTATAAAATAAATCAATCTGTTCAAATAGTTGATGCAATACCACAAAACGGACATTATAAAATTTATTACAAGCACGGTTTATATTATGTTGAATCCAAATATGTCAATATACAACTTGCAAACACCGAAAAACCGCTAATTTCCTACAAAGCTGAGGCAAATGCGGATTGTGATATTTCAGACGGTTCTTCGGTTAAAAAAGGTACAGTAATAGATGTTATCGAGAAAGATTATGACGGAACAAATTCAAAAATCTGGTTCAACTCAAAGGTATGTTATATTCCGACAAGTAATCTTGTCGATTTAACCAAAACACAGTCAGCTGATGACGTAGCAAAGCTTGGTGCACCTATAGGCGTTCTGTCCGTAGATACGGCTTGGGGTGAATGGGGTGCGTTGACCTATTCTGCCGAAGGACTTGCAAAACTGAAAGAGTATCGTTTCGGATATATCAACGCTGATATGGATAAGGCCTTAGAATACAGTGAATGGGTTAGTTCAAACAACGGTGAAATCAATAAAATAGAAGACAAAGACTGGGTAAATGTATACGGCATTGAAGAATTTTCGTTCGACCGTGATGAGGATATGAGGAACATTCCCGGAATAGATCCTTCAGAAATAGAGCCTTGGATTATAACAGGAAAAATCTATACTATTTACTATAACGGAGAGATTCGCTATTTGGTTCAAGAGGATGAAAGTCGGGAAACATTTACTTATTATCCCGGAAACGGATTCAGCAAAAACTCTGTTGCCAAAACGCAGACTATTTGTCTGGATAGCCGCAAATATAACACCGTTGCATATAACATTGATGACAACAACTACTTTAAGCTGAGAGATATCGCAAAAATCCTTGACGGAACCATTAAGACCTTTGACATTACATATGACGAGGCTACAAACTCAATTGATATGTTAAGCTTTTACGATTATACCTCTGTCGGCGGCGAGTTAACCCCCGGCGACGGCGTCGAAAGAACAGCGCTTTCATCATCGGCATTTCTGACGCTTGACGGCGTGCCGATTAAAGCAACCTGCTATAATATTGAAGGAAACAATTATTTTAAGCTTCGCGATATAACAGACGCGCTGGATTGCCGCGTTGAATGGGACGAAGACACTCAGATGATTTGGGTCATTCCGGGCAGAACCGCATATGATGATCCGGATGAGATAGTGGGATAATATATATCATTAAATTCAAATAACCGCAAAAATAAAAATCCGATTCACTTAAAGAATCGGATTTTTTATTGCAGACGTATTATTCGCTTAAATATTCGCGAAGCTCTGTCTCGGCTGCCTCAACCTCGCCCAAGAACTCATTTGCCGAAACCCTGTACGCCCCGTTGCCGAGTATTATAAGCTGTTCCATATAATCGGATGTCGCAACCTTAACATTATAATTTCTGCTAAGCTTATGAGTCGCCTTTTCAATATACGAGTCGGCAGTTTCTGCCTCCTTTGTGTAAACAACGGTTATGTTTCCCGTTTTTTCACAGCTTCCGTGATTGCCCTTGACCTTATATGCGTCAAATACAAGAATCACCTCCGCATTTCTCATTGCGCGGTACGCGCAAAGCCGATTGGCAAGAGTTGTCCGCGCAAGCTCCAAATCATCTTCCGCAATCTTTTTAAGCTCATCCCACGCAAAAATTATATTATATCCGTCTACCAGAACATAATTACCCTCCTTGGGCTTTTTGCGTACGGCGGGTTTTGACGGCGGCACATTGTCCTTCAGCGTATGCATTGTGTGACGGACTTTTCTTTTGACCTTTCCGTAGGTGCTTTCAAATATTCTCAAAAGCTCCGCATCGTCCGCAAAGCCGCTGTAACTCCGCGGCTTTTTAACCTCGGGCGGGTTAACCTCTGTCCGCTCTTTCTGCATTGCCGGCAGATGCATATGCTCAAACACTTCATTCCATTTAACGGTAAAGCCTGCCCCGTGAGAGCAAAAAACCGAATCCGCAGTATTATCAATATCGCTTTCGGCATTGTAGCCGATTATTTCAATTACTTCCGATTGCTCGGCACAGGGTTCATATCCGCTGACCTCAAGCGATATTCTTCCGCGCCCCTTTGTATAAGCCGCAACCTCGGCACTGTAATCGTCCATCTTGTCTACAGGAGCGCTGCCGCGGATTACCGACATTTCGCCCATAGTCTCGGGCAGAGAAAAACGTCCGCCCATTCGGCTGATATCCATCATCGCTCTGCCGACAGAGTCGGTCGGAAGTTCAAACACAAAATTATACCAAGGCTCAAGCAATACGCTTTCCGCCTGCATAAGCCCTTGTCTCAGCGCGCGGTAGGTTGCCTGACGGAAGTCTCCGCCTTCGGTGTGCTTAAGATGTGCCTTTCCCGCAATCAGGGTAATCTTCATATCCGTTATGGGAGACCCCGTCAAAACTCCCTTATGCTCTTTTTCCTCAAGATGAGTTAAAATAAGCCTTTGAAAGTTCCTTTCAAGCATATCCTCGCTGCACTTTGCCGCGAACTTCAAGCCGCTGCCGCGCTCGCGCGGTTCAAGCAGCAGATGAACCTCGGCATAATGCCGAAGAGGTTCATAATGCCCTACCCCCTCAACCGTATTCGCTATCGTCTCTTTATACACCACGCCGCTTTTTTCAAACTCAATATTCATTCCGAAGCGCTCTTCCGCAATACGCTTTATTATCTCCAGCTGAACCTCTCCCATAAGCTGAATGTTAATTTGTTTTAAGCTTTCGTTTACAAAAACGTGAAGCTGTGTTTCTTCCTCTTCAAGCTGTCTGAGGTTGCTTATCGCCGTGTGCTCGTCAATATCGGGCGGAAGCTTTACCGAATAGGTAAAAATCGGCTCAAGCGTAAGCGGTTCCGCGTCCTGCTCTGCCCCCAGACCCTGTCCGGGATGCGTTTTGTCAAGGCCAGTCACGGTACATACCTCGCCCGCACATACCTCTTGTACATTTTTATATTTAAGTCCCGAATATATGCGGATTTCATTAACTTTATCCGACGACCTTCCGTCGGGAATATCCTTTACGTGCAGACTTCCGCCCATTATTTTAAGATGCGTAAGGCGATTTCCCTTCTCGTCCTCGGAAATTTTAAACACCCTTGCACCAAAGCTTTTGCCGCGGGCAGGTTCATCGATGTATCGGTCAAGCGCGTCAAGAAATTCATCAACACCGTCAAGCTTTAGCGCCGAGCCGAAAAAGCAGGGAATAATTCTGCGCCCCGCAATTGCCTTTTTCAGCGAGGTCAGCGACAGCACTCCGCTTTCCGCAAACTCGTTCAAAAGCTCTTCATCGCACATCGCCGCCGCTTCGGCAAACTCATCGGAAGTGTTGTCCGCAGAAAAGTTAATGCATTCATCGCCGAATCTGCCGCAGATTTCACGCATTGTATCGGCTTGGTTTGTATTGGGCAAATCCATTTTATTTACAAATATAAATACGGGAATTTTATGGCGCTTAAGCAGCCTCCAAAGCGTCTCTGTATGCGGCTGAACGCCGTCTGACGCGCTTATGGCGAGAATGGCATAATCAAGCACACCGAGGGTTCTTTCGGTCTCCGCCGAAAAGTCTATATGTCCCGGGGTGTCAAGCAATGTTATATGAAGACTTTTGCTTTCTATTACCGCCTGCTTTGCAAAGATGGTAATTCCGCGCTCGCGCTCAATATTGTTTGTGTCAAGAAACGCGTCGCCGTGGTCTACCCTTCCCGGCTTTTTTATCGCTCCGCTTAAGTAGATAAGCCCCTCCGAAAGGGTGGTCTTTCCGCTGTCAACGTGCGCCAATATTCCGATAGTTATATTTTTCATAGATACTTTCCTTTACTTTACGAGCCCGACCTTAATCCGATACCCGTCATCAGGCTTGCTTTACTTATAAGTATATCATATTTTTACACATAATCAATAGCAGCTTTAAATTTTTTTCGGTTTGATTATATAAATTTGAACAATATGTTAAAACTTGAAATTTCGACTTGTTTTTTAAGGCTTACTGTGTTATAATATTTTAATATATATTGGTAATCATATATATTTACGATATTAAAATCTGATTAAACATATTTTATCATACAGGAGGATGCAAAGTGAAGCGATATCTTAAAGGCTTGGTGTTTTATCTGCTTTTATTCGGCGTTATTATCGCAATATTTTCGCTGACTTCCACCCCTGCCAAGCAGGATAAATCCATCTACTCGGATTTGGTGCTGAAGATTCAGCAAGGCGATGTGACAGACCTTTCCATTACAGATAATATTGCCACAGCGATACTGAAGGACGGAAAGAAAATCGAGGTTGAAATCCCTGGTTACTATATTTTAAAAGAAGATGCCGGTGCGGCTATGCAGAATCAAATCAGCGAGGGTAAGCTTAAGGTTGATACTCCGCTGCCCTACAGTCCGCCCTGGTGGCTGACATTTCTGCCCACAATCGGGCTTTTGGTTGTGTTTATCATCTTCTGGTTCATATTTATGAAGCAGGCCGGCGGCGGAAACGGTCCCGGCGGAATGATGAACTTCGGCAAAAGCAAAGCAAAGGTTTCGGTTGACGGAAAAACAAGCAAAACATTTGCGGACGTTGCCGGTGCCGATGAAGAAAAGGCAGAGCTTGAAGAAATCGTCGGATTCCTTAAAAACCCTGACAAGTTCAGACGGCTCGGCGCAAGAATTCCTAAGGGAGTTCTGCTTGTCGGCCCTCCGGGAACGGGTAAAACCCTTCTTGCCAAGGCTGTTGCGGGCGAAGCAGGCGTTCCCTTCTTCTCGATTTCGGGCTCTGACTTTGTAGAAATGTTTGTCGGCGTCGGAGCTTCGCGCGTGCGCGACTTGTTCAGCGACGCAAAGAAAAATGCGCCCTGTATCATATTTATAGATGAAATCGACGCTGTCGGCCGTCACAGAGGCGCGGGCCTCGGCGGAGGTCACGACGAACGCGAGCAGACGCTGAATCAGCTTCTTGTCGAGATGGACGGCTTCGGAGCAAACGAGGGTGTAATCATTATCGCGGCAACAAACCGCCCCGATATTCTTGACCCCGCTCTTTTAAGACCGGGACGTTTTGACAGACAGGTTGTTGTAACCTCTCCGGATGTTATCGGCCGTGAAGCAATACTTAAGGTTCACTCAAAGGGCAAGCCGCTTGCCCCCGATGTTGACCTCAGCGTTATTGCCAAAACCACGATAGGATTTTCGGGCGCAGAGCTTGAAAATCTTATGAACGAGGCTGCTCTTCTTGCCGCACGCAAAGGCGAAGAGTTAATCACAATGCAGGATATCGAAGAATCGATTATGAAGGTCATTGCCGGCCCCGAAAAGAAGTCGCGCAAGGTTACCGAGCGCGAGAAGAAGCTGACCGCTTACCACGAGGCGGGTCACGCCGTTGCCTCTAAGATGCTTCCCACGCAGAATCGCGTTCATCAAGTATCTATAATTCCGAGAGGCAGAGCCGGCGGATATACTATGTCCCTTCCTAAGGACGATGCGTGCTATAACTCTAAAACCGAAATGCTTGAAGAGATTGTATCGCTTCTCGGCGGCCGCGTTGCCGAACAGCTTACCTTGGGCGACATAAGCACGGGCGCCTCGAATGATATCGAGCGCGCAACAAATATCGCAAAGTCAATGGTTACCAAGTATGGTATGAGCGACAGACTCGGCGCAAGAACCTTCGGCGACCAGAACAGCGAGCCGTTTATCGGTCTTGAATACGGACACTCGGTTGACTACAGTCAGGAAACAGCCGCAATAATAGACGAAGAAATTCATTCGATTATTGACAGCTCTTACAAACGCTGCACCGAGATTCTGGCCGAAAATATGGATAAGCTGAAAGAAGTTGCCGAGCTTCTTCTTGAAAAAGAGAAGATTGAAGGCGATGAATTTGACGCATTATTCGAGGAAAAACCGCAAAACGTTTCAACCGATGCGGAAAACGAAACAACAACAAATGAGGCTTCCGCGGATTCAATCGGTAATGACGATATTTAATTAAATGTTATAAAAAGGCGGTGGTTGCTTGCAGCAATCATCGCCTTTTACAGAAACGGAGAATGACATATGGATTCTGTAACCACCAAGTGTAACGCAAAAATCAATCTTTCGATTGACGTTTTAAAACGCCGACCCGACGGATACCACGATGTAGAACTTATTCTGAACGAAATCTCTCTGCACGACACCCTTACCGTCACGCTTAACAAAACAGGCGTGATTCATCTGAGCTGTAGTGATAAAACACTGCCCTCGGATTCAAAAAACATTGCTTATCGTGCGGCAGAGCTCTTTTTTTCCGAAACGGGTTCGGATTTCGGGGCCGAAATAGACCTCGTTAAGAAAATTCCGCACGGAGCTGGCCTTGCCGGCGGAAGCGCCGATGCGGCAGGAGTGCTTCGTGCGCTGAACAAGCTTACCGGCAGTCCTCTTTCCGCCGACAGGCTTGCGGCGCTTGCTTTAAATCTCGGCGCAGATGTTCCGTTCTGCTTAAATGGCGGCTGCGCCCTCGCGGAGGGAATAGGCGAAATACTTACGCCTCTGCCTCATCTTAAAAACCTTATATATGTTATTGTAAAGCCCAAAGAGTCAATTTCGACCGCTTACGTGTATAACAATCTGGATTTAAGCAACCACCCTAAAAATCTTAACATCCGCGCCGTTGCTGACGGCATCATAAACGGAGACACAGCCGCGATTGCCCGAAACTCTGGCAATATACTGGAAAGCGTAACGGCAAAAAAATATCCTGTAATAAGCGAAATAAAACAGGCATTGTACGACAGCGGAGCAATCCTGTCTATGATGAGCGGAAGCGGCACGGCGGTCTTCGGAATGTTTGACGAGTTTATACAGGCTCACGTTGCCGCAGAATCAATGCGGAAATTCTCTGACGAAATTTACTTGGTATAAAAAATAATTTTTTCGGGCTTTATCCGATATATTTATTATATATCCAAAATCGCTGCCCGACAGGGAAGCGAACCAATTCGATTCAAATAACTTACGGAGGTAACATTTATGAATATTTGTGTTTACGGCGCGTCAAGCAATGCCATAGATAAAGAGTACATAACCGAGGTTGAAAAAATGGGTGAAGAAATGGCAAAACGCGGCCACACCCTGGTATACGGCGCGGGCGCTCAGGGGCTTATGGGCGCGGCTGCCCGCGGGATGTCAAAAAACGGCGGAGGAATTATAGGTGTCTCGCCGACATTTTTTAAAGTAGACGGTGTGCTTTACGATAAATGCACCGAAATGATTTTTACGGAAACAATGCGCGAGCGCAAGCGCATTATGGAAGAACGCTCCGATGCGTTTATTGTAACCCCGGGCGGCGTCGGCACATTTGAAGAGTTTTTTGAAATTCTTACATTAAAGCAGCTGAACCGTCATCAAAAGGCAATCGCGGTCTTAAATCTTAAAGGCTATTATGACGATATTTCGCGGCTTATGACCCACGCGGCGGCGGGCGGCTTTATGAAAGACGATACACTTGAGCTTTATAAATTCTTTACGGATTATAACGAAATGCTTGATTATCTTGAAGGCTACAAGTCGCAGACCATCGATATTCGTTCTATGAAGCATCTCGGGTAATTACATTTATCTTACAATATGATAACGGCTATTGACTGATTAATAAAAAAATGATATGATAAAATAAGTATTCTGCGTAAGTTTACGCATTAATTTGGAGGTTTAACTATGTCTGATTTCGATTCTAACAAAAAGAGTGAAAAGGTTTTGGCGCTTTTGCACGACGATTGCCGCCGTTCTCTTGAGCAAATGTCAACTATGCTTAATATGCCTATGACGGAAGTCGCCGAAATTATCGATAAAATGGAGGCCGACGGCGTTGTATTGGGCTACGGCGCGCATATAAATTGGGATAAGGCATACGGTTCGGATGCAGTTGCGGCTTATATCGAGCTTAAAGTTACTCCGCAGAGAAGCAGCGGTTTTGACAGAATCGCAGAGAGAATATATCAGTTCCCCGAGGTTAAAACAGTCAGCCTTATGAGCGGAAGCTATGACTTTGGTATAACCGTTCAGGGTAAGAATATCCGCGAAATTTCGTTGTTTGTATCCGAACACCTCGCATCGATGGAATCGGTTGTCGGCACTGCTACTCACTTTGTTCTCAAACGTTATAAATATGACGGCATCGTGTGCTGCAAGCCCAGCCGTGACGAAAGAGAGGTTCTGTCCTTATGAGTCTTGATTTTCAAAAACTTATGAACCGCACCGCTTATGAGATTAAGCCTTCCGGCATACGCAAATTTTTTGACATTGCCGCAGAGATGGAAGACGCAATATCTCTCGGTGTGGGCGAACCCGACTTTGTAACGCCCTGGCACATACGCGATGAGGGTATATCATCGCTTGAAAAGGGAATGACCTACTATACTTCAAACTCGGGTCTTAAAGAACTTCGCATTGAAATTTGCAATTATTTAAACCGACGTTTTTCGCTTAAATACGACGGATTGTCGCAGGTGCTTGTCACCGTCGGCGGAAGCGAAGCGATAGACCTTTGCATTCGCTCGCTTGTTCAGCCGGGAGATGAAGTAATTATACCGGAACCGAGCTTTGTCTGCTATAAGCCTATTACCTGCCTTGCCGGAGGCGTGCCTGTAACGATTCAGACAAAAGCCGAAAATAATTTTAAGCTGACCGCCGATGAGTTAAAGGCTGCAATTACACCAAAAACAAAGCTGCTCGTCTTGCCCTTTCCCAACAATCCCACAGGCGGAGTAATGGACAAGCAGGATCTTGAGGAAATAGCTGAAGTTTTAAAGGGTACCGATATACTTGTGCTCTCGGATGAGATTTATGCCGAACTTACATATGGCGATAAGAAGCACTTCTCCATCGCACAGATACCCGATATGTACGAACGCACGATTCTGGTAAGCGGCTTTTCAAAGGCATTTGCTATGACGGGCTGGCGTCTCGGCTATGCGTGCGCCCATCCCGAAATCATAAAAATAATGACAAAGGTTCATCAGTTTGCCATTATGTCTGCGCCAACAACGGCACAGTTTGCCGCTATAGAGGCAATGAAAAACGGCGATGATGATATAGAAATGATGCGCAGCGAGTATGATATGCGCCGCCACGTTATCGTTAAAGGCTTTAACGATATGGGGCTTGACTGTTTTGAACCTCTCGGGGCATTTTATGCCTTTCCCTCGATTCAAAGCACGGGGCTTTCATCGGAAGAGTTTTGCGAACAATGCCTTAAATCAAAAAAGGTCGCGGTTATACCCGGCAACGCCTTCGGCGAAAGCGGCGAAGGATTTATACGCTGTTCTTATGCCTATTCAATCGATAGCATAAATGAAGCCTTAAACCGTATCGAAGCATTTGTAAAACACAGATGATAACTAATCTAAAAGCCCCGCGCAAATACGCGGGGCTTTTAGATTGAATTTCATATTACATATACTACCTTTTGTTAAACAGCATTCCTATAATTTCAGAAGACCCTCTGGCTATAAGCCGTCCGGCAGAATCCTTCAATGTTCCGCTTGACGAGTCATAAATCCCCAATAACCTACCCGTGTTATCTTTAACATACTTCATATTACCAACTGTATCAACTCTTCCAAATGTATTTCCGAAACTGTTAGAAAAATTATTGAACATCGCATTCTCACCTCCTTTCCGATACTCAGAAATTAATATCTTCCGCTAAACAGTTTTAAAAGCCTTTTTTCCTCAAAAAATCCAATATCTGCATTATTTTTAAGATATTTAACTGTTTGAATATGATTTTTAAACTTTTTAGCAATTGCTCTGTTGTTCATATTTATACAGTTTAATTCTCGCAGTAAAATTCGAATATTTCTTTTGTGAAAATGTCCTTCCTTCATCCATATGTTTATTTCACCGTACACCTCGTTAAGCAGCGCCTCAATATCATCAATTATATCTTTGAATTTATCATTAATTTGCTCCTTTAGCGTTATAATGTATCCGATTGCCCCGTTAAAGGCATTCTCATAATTTTGTATTTTTTCCTGACGCGACCCCGAAGTAAATATATCCACCAATCTTTCAGCGCCCGAACCAAACTGCGTTCCTAAATCTAAAGCACTTACAAAATCTCCGCCTATGGCGGACGAAATATATCCTCCGAAATACCCTCCTATAAATTCAGCTGCAAATCTGATAAGGGGATTTCCCTTTTTGGCTGAGCGATATTCTTTAAAGTTATCTGATAAAAATAAACAGACACTTTGAAAATCATCATCTATAATCAAGTTTTTATCTATAAAAGAGTCATACTCGGTCTTAATTAAATTATATTTTTTTAAATATACGTCTGCTGTTTCAGAATCCAATGCATCGTACTTTTTAATAAACCAAAGTGTATTGTTCATCTGGACCGACAAATAAAAGAATATTTGTTTTAACGCAGTCTTATCAGCTTCTATATCCGCATTGAATCCTAATAATATATTAACTATGTCCTTTATTCCATAAAAGTAACTATCCTCATTTACAGACGCGGTCGCTTCCATTTCCCTTATTCTTTTGTTTATTCCTTCTACGTAATCAAACGGTGCATAGTTGCTTAAACTTAACATAAAATATGTTTTGCAAAATTTATATGTTAAGTAAAAATTTTTATAAAAGTTTTTTAAAATTCTTTTACTATGCGGTTTTTCATAGTAAGCTAAAATAGAATCTGTTTTTTTGACTGACATCGACTTATTTTCCATTGCTTTTGACCTTCTTTTATTTTATTTTCTACATTATAACATAAACACTTGAAATAGTCAATATTAAAAAACTTGTAATACATTGTTTTTGTAAGTAATAAATATTGTTATTATGTAAGTAAATATTATAACTTGGGTGATGTTTAAATGAAATCTATAGGGAAAAACATTCGAAAGGAAAGGCATAAGCAAAACTTAACTATTGCACAGCTTGCGGAAAAAAGTGGGATTTCCGATAATTTTTTAGGTAATATAGAGCGAGGTCTTGATGTGCCCTCATTAAAAACGCTGGTCAAAATTGCAAACAGTCTTTCTGTATCTTCCGATGAATTGCTTAAGGACGAGCTTAATGTATTAACAACAGGTGTTTCAGTACAAAACAAAACTGCATTTGAAATATACAATATAGTAAAAGACTTTAAAAACAAAGAAGCTGAAACAATTTTGTATCTTGCAAAGGAAATAGAAAGACTATCTCAAAACAAAAGCCGATAAAAAAGGTATCCCGACAATTACAGACAAAATATCTTCTGTCTTAATTGGCGAGATACCTTTTGGATTTTATTTTAACTCGGCGATTGTAACTCCGTTTTCGCCTTCGCCGTACTTGCCGAGGCGGAAACTTTTTACGTGAGGGTGGCGGCGAAGCATATTCTGAATCCCGCTGCGCAGAGTTCCCGTACCCTTGCCGTGGATTATGCTGACGGTCTTAAGCCCCGCCATCGCACATTCATCCAAAAACTTATCCGTTTCCATCTCTGCCTCTTCAAGAGTCATTCCCCTTAAATCCACTTCTGATTTAACCGACTCGCGCCTCAGCCCTCCTCCGTACACAGCCGCTTTTTTTGTATACCTCTCGGGCTTTTTGCCCTCTTCCTCTTCCGCAAGCGTCATATTGTCTGCACGTGCGGTAATCTTCATTATTCCAACCTGAACCACGGCTGTCTTATCCTTTTTGTTAATCGAAAGCACGCTTCCCTTGTCGCCCAAATCGTTAATCATTACCTCTGCACCGAGTTTAAGCGAATTAAGATTAACCCCCGCCCCCTTTGCCGCAGATGCTTTTTTCTGCTTAGGAGACTTATTATTTTTTATTTTAAGACCAAGCTCGCGTTTCAGTTCCTGAATCTGACGAAGAGCGTCCTTCTCGTCGCGCGCCTTTTGTGCCTCGCGAAGCTCTTCAAGCAGTCTGTCCGCATCATCTTGCGCCCTCAAGATTATTTTTTCCGCTTTTTCTCTCGCCCTGTCATAAATTTTATCCTTTTGTTTTTCTATTTTGTCACGCTCGGCGGCAAGCTCGGCTTTAAGCCTTTCTGTTTCGGCGCGCAATCTGGCTGTCTCTTCAGAATTTTTCTCTGCCGAAATTCTGTTATCCTCTATTTTTGAAAGCACATCTTCAAATCTGATATTTTCGTCCGACAGCATATTTCTTGAGCTTTCTATAATCCTCTTCGGAAGCCCAAGCTTTTCCGAAATGGCAAACGCATTACTGCGCCCCGGAACACCTATAAGAAGCCTGTACGTAGGGCTGAGCGTTGCCACATCAAACTCGCACGAGGCGTTCTCAATTCCTTTAGCGGTAAGCGCGTAGAGCTTTAGCTCGCTGTAATGCGTTGTTGCCGCGATTTTTGCCCCCGCACTTCTGAAGTCCTCTATTATCGCGGTTGCCAACGCCGCTCCTTCGGTCGGGTCTGTTCCCGCGCCAAGCTCATCAAAAAGCACAAGACAGCCCTCGGTCACCTTTTGGGAAATCTCTACTATATTCTTCATATGCGATGAAAAGGTGGACAAGCTCTGTTCGATGCTCTGCTCATCGCCGATATCCGCAAATATGTCCGCGCATACGGATAATTCGCTCCCCTCCGCCGCAGGAATATGCAGCCCCGCCTGAGCCATCAGGCAAAAAAGTCCGAGGGTTTTTAAAACAACCGTTTTACCACCGGTGTTCGGACCCGTGATAATCAGTGTATCAAACGTTGTTCCAAGCTCTATATCCACGGGAACAACCTTCGTTTTATCTATAAGCGGATGCCTGCCCTTGTTGATTTTAAATACGCCGCTGCGGTTCATCTTTGGCATAACCGCGCGCATATCAAGCGCAAGCCGCGCCTTTGCCACAACAAAGTCAATATGAATCAGTGTCTCAAAGTCAAGCTTTATCTCTTCTATACGCTCTGCCGCATCATTTGAGATATCAAGCAAAACCTTTTCAATCTCGGCGCGTTCTTTTACCGCAAGCTCGCTTAAATCATTATTTGCGTTCACAACCCCCTCCGGCTCGATAAACACTGTAGAGCCGGAAGCCGACATATCGTGAGCAATACCCCGAACCTCGCCGCGGCACTCCGCCTTAACGGGAACAACATATCTGCCGTTACGCACCGTTACAATCGGGTCCTGCAGAAACTTTCTGTAGTATTGCGAATGTATCATCGAATCAAGCGTATCGCGTATTTTGGCGGATGTGTTTTTAATCTTTCTGCGGATATTCGCAAGCTCGGTGCTGGCTCCGTCAGCCATTTCGTCCTCTGACACTATCGAGGTTGTTATTCTTTCCTCCAGTCTTTTGTCAGGCTCAAGCTCTGCAATATATCCCGACAAGACGCCTGTCTGCTCGGGCGTGTATTGCTTCATCACTCTTGCCCCTTTTAAAATTCGGGCAATGTTTAAAAGCTCGGTCATTGAAAGTCCGCCGCCAGCCGCCAGCCGCTTTGCCGCCTCGGATATATCCGATATTCTTACTATTTCGGGCGAGCCGAATTTAAGAAGCAGCTGAACCGCCGCGTCCGTCTCGTCAAGGGTCTGTTCAACCGCACGTATATTATTTGTCGGCTCAAGTCCAAGCGCAATGGTTTTTGCCGCATCGTTTTTGGCAAGCTCAGCAAGCTTTTCAAGTATCTTATCAAATTCAAGAGTTTTAAGAGATTTATGCTCCATAATGCAAACTGCCTTTCTTCATATATAAAGTATAAAAGCGCTGTCGCTTTTTAAGTTCAATTAAGTTATACTATAATTATACACAAATATTCAAAAATTTCAAGTATGACCGCTTTTTAATACGTAATTTGCTTATGTTTTTAATTTACATATTATATATAATTTTTCATTTTTACTTATATTTGACAAAATTAGTTAATTATGATATAATAAAACAAAAAACCATTT
>OLPI01002081.1_pt1 | contig 16329 bp, 15 predicted proteins | sample 1672361 | NCBI WGS metagenome assembly OLPI01 (sample SAMEA3136675, study PRJEB25190) | human gut metagenome
AGAGGACAGCATTGTCAAACAGATCGATCTAAAAGAACGGATTTATCCGGTGGGACGCCTTGACAAAGATTCCACAGGCCTGATTCTTCTTACCAATAACGGAGAACTGATGAACCAGATCCTGCGGGGGAAAAATATGCATGAAAAGGAATACAAGGTAGTGGTTAACAAGCCTGTCAGTCCGGAGGTTGTTAAAGCGATGGAACAGGGGGTGCCGATTTTAGGACAGATGACAAGACCATGCAGGTAATCTATCAGGATATTGAAGAAAAATTGAAGCAGAAACTTGGCAGAAAAGTTACTGTGACATCCAGGGGAGAAGGATCCGGTAAGATTGAAATTGAATTTTACAATCATGAAGATCTGGACAGACTGTTGGATGTACTGAATAAATAAGAGAAAAGAAGATGCACGAAAGAAAGGCACGGTTAATAATATGAGTAGTACTTTTTTGAATCAGATCGGTCTGGGGGAATTTGACCTGGGCTACCTTCTGATCGGAATGGGTGCAGTGATCCTTGACGGCGCGAAGATTGGAAATGACTGCATTATAGGAGCAGGAAGCCTGGTAACAAAGAACACTGTGATACCGGACGGTTCCCTCGTAATGGGAAGTCCTGCCAGGATCAAACGAAACCTTACCTGGGAAGAAAAACTGGGAATCCTTGAGAACAGCAAAGAATATGTTTCCGTGTCCAGAGAGATGCAGGAGCAGGGCGTATTATAAGCTGCCGTGAACGTAGTGGACAATAACTATTATAATTTACAGAGAGTGAGGAAAATTGCATGTCCTGTACAATAAGAAAAGCCACACCACACGATCTTCCGAGAATCCGGGAGATCTACGAGATGGCAAGACAGTTTATGAGAAAAAACGGCAACCATTCACAATGGGGCAAAGGTGACGAACCGGAAGCTCTGATCGAAGAAGATATCCGCCAGGGAAATCTGTATGTACTGGAGGAAGCGGGCATTCATGCAGTATTCGCCTTTATTATAGGAGAAGATCCGACCTATCTGGAGATAGAAGAAGGCAGCTGGAAGTCAGAGGAACCTTATGCTGCCGTGCATCGGGTAGCTAGCGACGGAACCGTGCAGGGTGTCCTTGGTCATGTCATGGATTATTGTAGCGCGCAGGTGCCACATCTTCGGATCGACACACATAAGGATAACAAAGTAATGCAGCACGTACTGGAAAAATACGGTTTCGTAAGCTGCGGCATCGTGCATGTCCGGGATGGAAGCCCGCGCATTGCGTACGAACTGCTCCCATAATATGTTTTTTGATAAAAACTTGCATTATTTGGTTTAAAGGAACATAATGTCAGAGGCGGCATGGCCGCCGGTGAATTTTATAAATTGTTTTATGGGGGAGTTGAGGTAGAAAAATGGAACAGCAACAGCATATGTTCACGAATCGCATGATCCGGAATCTGCTTATTCCGGTCGTGCTGGAACAGTTGTTGAACTCGATCATGGGAACTGCGGATACCATGATGGTAAGTAATGTCGGTTCGGCGGCAATCTCGGCGGTATCGTTGGTGGATTCCATCAACGTGCTCGTCATCCAGGCGTTTTCCGCACTGGCAGCAGGCGGTGCGATCGTCTGTGCACAGTATATCGGGCAGAGAAACAAAGAAAAAGCAAACGAATCTGCAAGACAGGTGTTGTTTATCATAACAGCTATTTCGGCAGCAGTGAGTCTGATCTGTCTTGTTTTCCAGAAACCACTTCTCAGGCTGATCTTTGGTTCAGTAGAAGCAGAAGTTATGAGAGCATCGGAAACTTATTTCTTTTACACTGCTCTGTCATTTCCGTTTATTGCAGCTTATGATTCGGCAGCATCGATTTTCAGGGCACAGGATAATACGAAAGGTCCGATGCTCATTTCCATGATATCCAATGTGATGAACATTGCAGGAAATGCAATGCTGATCTGGGGATTTCATATGGGTGTTGCAGGGGCAGCACTTGCAACTCTGATTTCACGTGTTTTCTGTGCAGTTGTAGTTCTGGCCCAGCTGCGTCAGGACAGGCAGCCGATCGTGGTGCGTGATTATCTGAAAATCCGTCCAGACTTCCGGATGATCCGGAGAATTCTAAGTATCAGTATCCCTTCAGGGGTAGAGAACAGTATGTTCCAGCTTGGAAAGCTTGCGATTCAGTCCTCCGTATCAACGCTTGGCACAGTGGCAATCGCGGCACAGGCAATGACGAGTATTCTGGAAAATCTGAATGGAATTGCAGCAATCGGAGTTGGCGTTGGGTTGATGACGATTGTTGGACAGTGTATGGGGGCTGGCAGAAAAGATGAAGCGGTTTACTATATCAAAAAGCTTTGTATGATTGCGGAAGTGATTCTGATCATCAGCTGTCTGAGTGTATTTGTGCTGACAAAACCGATCACGATCCTTGGTGGTATGGAAAAAGAAAGTGCGGATATGTGTATCCATATGACGATGTGGATCACGATTGTAAAACCATTGGTATGGATTATGGCATTTATCCCGGGCTATGGTATGCGCGCAGCCGGGGATGTGAAATTTTCAATGCTCACATCTTGCACGACGATGTGGCTGTGCCGTTTTTGCCTCAGCGTATTTATGATCCGGATAGTTGGTGTCGGAGCGATGGGCGTGTGGATCGGAATGTTTTCAGACTGGACACTCCGTGGAATTATTTTTTCGTGGAGATTCCACAGCAGAAAGTGGCTGAAGCATCAGGTGATTTAAAATTCTTACATAGATTTTACATGGCAGATCCTTTGGATTTTACATACCTTTGTTAAGATTCTGTTAAAGGTAAGGAATTTGGAAAGGAAGATGTAAAATGAGAAAGCTGTGGGATTTCTGGAAGAATAAAAAATATGGAAAAAAGAGTATGACAGGATGGTTTCTGCTGACGAATGCATTATTGTGTGGGGGTATAGGTGCAGCACTTTGGGGAGTTGTCAGTCTGGTGGCGTTAAAAGGAATATCCTGGCTGATCATATTTGCAGGATATGCGATTGTTTTCCCGGGATTCCTCGGAGGTGTACTTTTTGCAATGAATGCGGAAACAACGATGGATGAATTAGAGATAAAATAAACAGACAGAGAAGCGGAAATATCAGAAATGGTATTTCCGCTTTTTTCGATACAAAATACAAATACAAATTTACAATTTTTACAGATTGTATAGAAAGAAAATACGGAAAAGACTGGTTATTATAGAGCTGATTTGGTAAAATAAAGACAATAATAAGAAGCAGGTGATGAAATATGGACAGTCAGAAGAAAGATCCGCTCTATAAGAGTTTTGGATACGCATTTGAAGGAATTGGTACCTGTATCAAAAAAGAGCGGAATATGAAGATTCACTGTGCGGCAGCGGTGTTGGTAGTGATTGCCGGAGTGATATTGAAGATCTCATTGCTGGAATGGTGCATCTGCCTGACACTTTTTGGGCTTATCATGGCGCTAGAGCTGGTCAATACCGCAGTAGAAGCGGTGGTCGATCTGGTGACGGAAGAGCGGAAACCACTTGCAAAGATTGCAAAAGATACAGCAGCAGGTGCGGTTCTGATTGCAGCAATTATGGCAGCGATCGCCGGGATTATTATTTTTCTGCCAAAGGGACTTACATTCCTTGGGTTTTAAAGCAGATTGAAATTGTGAAAGGAGATAGACGTTATGGGAAGTTTAGGAGATGGAGTTAAGAAAGTATTACTTGCAGGGATTGGTACAGCAGCAGTAACTGCAGAAAAGTCAAAAGAAGTTCTGGATAAGATGGCAGAACGTGGAGAAGCAGCTGTAGAACAGGGAAAAGTTCTGAATCAGGAACTTCGCCACAATATCAAGAAGACTGTAAAAGAAAATGTCAATGTTTCTGTCAGGACATCTTCACCGGAAGAACTGGATGAGCTGCTTGACAAGATGACACCGGAGCAGATTGAACAGCTCAAAGAAAGAATTTATGAGCGTGAAGCAGCAGTTTCAGAAGAAGAAACAAAAGAAGTAGAAGAAGTTGTAGAACAGACAGGAGAGACGGCTGAAACTGTTGGAACAGAGACGGCAGAGGAAGCAGCAAAAGAAGTCGAAGCAATTGAATCTGGCAACGAGGGCATGAATGAGTAACAAAAACCAGCCAAAAGAGTCAAATAAATATGGTTCCAGACTGCGGGAGATGACAGCAGTCCTCAGAAAACATGGGATTACCGGTGGACTTACCCCGGAAAAGCTCCGGCTGATCCTGGAGGATCTGGGGCCGACTTATATTAAGCTTGGTCAGATCATGTCACTGCATTCCGACATTCTTCCGAAAAGCTATTGTGAAGAACTGATGCGGCTTCATTCCGAGGTGACACCGATGCCATTTGAACAGGTAGCAGAAGTGATCCGCAAGTCCTACGGTTATGAGTGGAACGAAGTGTTCCAGAGCATTGATGTGCATCCACTGGGATCGGCATCAATCGCACAGGTCCACCGGGCGGTTCTGAAGACTGGGGAAGATGTTGTCGTCAAAGTTCAGAGGCAGGGCATCTATAAGGTAATGTCCAGAGATATCAGTCTGCTCCACAAAGCGGCAAAGCTGGTCCCGCCAGGTACGATCAAGGACATGGTGGATATTAACATGGTTCTGGACGAGCTCTGGACTGTCACCCAGCAGGAGATGAATTTCCTTCTGGAGGCAGCCAGTATGGAAGAATTTGCCCAGCGCAATCAGGATGTGGCTTTTGTTACAACGCCTCGGCTCTATCGCGAATATACGACCAACCATGTGCTAGTGATGGAATATATTGATGGATTTGCAATCAACGATAAAGAAAATCTGCTGGCAAATGGCTATGATCTGAATGAGATTGGAACAAAACTTGTAGATAATTACATTCGCCAGGTTATGGAGGATGGTTTTTTTCATGCTGATCCGCATCCAGGCAATGTGCGTATCCGTGATGGAAAGATTGTCTGGATTGATATGGGAATGATGGGAAGACTTACCGAGCGTGACCGGGAACAGATCAGCAATGCAGTCAAAGGTGTGGCAGAGAATGACATCGGTCTGATCCAGGAAGCGGTGATGGCACTTGGCGAGTTCCGCGGAAAGCCGGATCAGAGCAAGCTGTATGAAGATATCAATAATCTGATGGCAAAATATGGAACGATTGATATGGGTGATATCGATATTGCGGAAGTTATGCAGGATCTGATGGAAGTGATGAAGGAAAATAAAATTTCCATGCCTCATGGACTTACTATGCTTGCAAGAGGACTCGCCAATATGGAAGGTGTGCTTGCCGAGATCAGTCCGCAGATCAACATGGTTGAGATTGCGGCGGCACGGATGAAGGAGAGCTTTCTGACGAAGGAACAGTGGAAAAAAGAGATAAAGAATGATGCAAAAAGACTGTATCGTTCTCTTCACAAGGCAATGGATATTCCTTCCCTTGCAGCAGACATCCTGCAGGGGCATATGAAAGGACAGACCAGAGTCAATCTGGATCTTCATACTTCGGATGAGCTTTCCGGGTTGCTAAGGAGGTTGGTGCGGAATATTGTAATGGGGCTGTGGGTGATGGCACTTCTGATCAGTTCCAGCATTATCTGTACAACCAATATGCAGCCAAGGTTGTGGGGAATTCCGGCAATCGGTGCGTTTGGATATCTGATGGCATTTGCTATTGTAATGTATGTTTTTATCAAACATATCTTTTCAAAAAAATAAATAAACAGGGGGAAAAGAGATGCGGAAGGAGTTTTATACAGGGCATCTTTTTGATGTATATCGTTATTTTGGAGCGCATAAAGAGGGTGAAAATTTTATTTTCCGTGTGTTTGCGCCATCGGCAAAAGGAGTGTGCGTATTTGGAGAGTTCAGTAACTGGACAGAGATCCCGATGTATCAGGAGGGACAGAGCGGTGTATATGTGTCAGAGCCGATTCCGGCGAAGACTGGTCAGCTGTATAAGTACTGCATTTACACAGCAAATGGCGGAAGGGTAGAGCACTGTGATCCATATGGCTTCCAGATGGAATTAAGACCAGGAGATTGCTCAATCTTAACGGATCTTTATAGTTATAAATTTAAGGATGAAAAATGGATGAAGAACCGGACAGTTGGATTTGACAGTCCGGTCAATATCTATGAGATCCATGCAGGATCCTGGAGAAAAAAAGGAGAAGGGCAGACAGACTGGTATACTTATATTGAGCTTGCAAAGCTTCTGATTCCTTATGTAAAAAAGAATCATTATACTCATATTGAGATGATGCCGCTTTCCGAGCATCCTTTTGACGGATCCTGGGGATATCAGAATACCGGATTTTTTGCGCCGACCGCACGTTATGGAACACCGGATGAGCTGAAAAAATTTGTGGATGAGTGTCACCAGGCAGGAATTGGTGTGATCATGGATTTTGTTCCGGTACATTTTGCAGTCGATTATTATGGACTGAAAGAATTTGACGGAACCTGTCTGTATGAATATCCAAATGTGGCGGTAGGTGAAAGCGAATGGGGAAGCTGTAATTTCATGCATTCCAGAGGGGAAGTACGATGTTTCTTACAGTCGGCAGCAAATTACTGGCTGAGTGAGTTCCATTTTGACGGAATCCGTATGGATGCAGTCAGCCGTCTGATCTACTGGCAGGGTGACGAGGCCAGGGGGGTTAACGGAACGACACTGGATTTTCTGAAGGTGATGAACCAGGGACTAAAGTCCCTTCATCCGACAGCCATGCTGATCGCAGAAGATTCCACCAATTTTCCAGGTGTTACCAAACCGGTTGACCAGGGAGGACTTGGTTTTGATTACAAGTGGGATCTTGGCTTCATGCACGATACACTGGAATATTTTCAGAGTGCACCAGAATACAGAAGCAGAGATTATCATAAGCTGACATTCTCGATGATGTATTATTATAATGAGCATTTTTTGCTGGAATACTGTCATGACGAAGTGGTACATGGAAAGGCAACGATTCTCCAGAAGATGAACGGAGAATATGAGGATAAGTTCCCGCAGGCAAGAGCTATGTATCTGTATATGATGGCACATCCTGGTAAGAAGCTGAATTTCATGGGAAATGAATTCGGTCAGCTTCGCGAGTGGGATGAAAGCCGCGAGCAGGACTGGGATATCCTAAAATATCCGCTCCATGATGCATTTCACTGTTATATGATCGAACTGAACCGTATCGGTCAGGAAAATGATGCATTCTGGCATGATTATGATCCGGAGAATTTCAAATGGCTGGACTGCCATCAGGAAGAACGCTGTATCTATGCGATCAAAAGAAAAGGAAAAAATAAGAACTTTATCGCGATATTCAACTTCTCAGACGAAGAACAGGAAGATTACGAACTGGATACCGAAGAAGAAGGAAAACTCAGTGTGATACTGGATACGGACTGGGACGAATATGGAGGAAATACAAAAAAGAAAAAGACATTGCCGGCAAAAGCAAAAAAAGGGACGCATGTGACGCTGGACCTGCCGCCGTTTTCGGGGATTTTGCTGATGAGTTAGGTGATGGGAAAGGGACGCCCGGGGCAGAACGATATTTCTGCTTTCGGGCGCGCTTTCGCTCCGCAAAAAACGCAGCGGTACTAAGTTCGGTGATACCGCAAGCGTTATCCCCTCACTAAGTGCCGGCGTTTTTTGAGGGCCCGCCAGCAGAATTATCGTTCTGCCCTGGGTTGTGCTATGACACCAGAACCGCATCGGCGAAGGGGGGAAGACGGCACCATACTAAGCGCACAAAAAACTAATACCAGGGGGGGACGGCATCCGCTGCGCATCGCCTGGATGTGGTGTCTGACGGGAAGTGGTGGCAATGGATTTGCAGAAGTACTGGAGGTATATTGATAAGGTATAAAGTTTACGTTCCTGAGCAACCTATCCCACTGAAATTAAAATAGTATTTTCCCAGTGCGGCAGCGAAGCGCCTCCGCACAACTTGTACTGGAGCGACAAACGCAAGCACCCATGCATTCGGAATGAACCCCATCGGAAACGTCGGTACTTAGTGAGAGGATGTCGTCAGACATCATCGAACTTAGTATCCGCTACGTTTGCGGACTAAGCGCGAGCGGGGGTGAATCCGAATCCATGGGTGCGTAACTTTGTCAACCACCTACAACTTACAAACCTCCCTGTCGTAAGTCATCAGCCCGTTTATTTCATCTTCGATGTCGGAGAGTTGTGTATATACTGCTCCGCACAATCCCTGTTCTTTGAGGGGGTCGATTTCTTCAGACATAAGTTTATGATAGGCTGCCTGGAATTCTTCCTGTGAAGAGCAGATTTTATATCCGTATGTCTTGCCGGAGCAGGTATGTCCTTTGACCTGGCAGGTGTAGCCTCCGTATTCGGAGATGACGAAAGCGCGGTCAGATGGAGTTACGAACTGCTTTGCAAAGTAGTTATGTTCACTTTTGAAATCTCCCTGCCGTCTGTCAAACCAGCCACTGGCGGAATCGATGAGCCGGGTGTCATCCAGTTCGCGGAATAAGGCAGTGAGCTTTTTTGAATCAAACTGTCCCCAGCCTTCATTGAAGATTACCCAGGTGCTGATGCATGGGAATGCTTTTAGGGCAGTGACAGTTTCTTTGCATTCACGGATGAATTCTTCTCTGCCATGTACATTTTTCCTGCCGAAGAGAGGATGAATCCGGTCACTGGTGTGAAGCTTGAATTTTGGAAAGAGTGCAGGCAGCCAGGTCATGAACGGAGCATTGTAGGTGCCACCGTTTACCATGTCCTGCCAGACGATCATTCCAAGGCGGTCGCAATGATAATACCATCTTGCAGTCTCGACTTTTACATGCTTACGGATCATGTTGAAGCCGAGATTTTTCATGGTCTGGATATCATAGATCAGCGCTTCATCAGATGGCGCAGTGTAAAGCCCGTCCGGCCAGTATCCCTGATCCAGGACTCCATTCAGAAAAAGTGGTTCATGGTTCAGGCAGAAGCGGGGAAGTCCTTTTTTATCCGGTTCGATGGTAAAGGTACGCATTGCAAAATAGCCGGTGACTTTATCTTCGCCTGCCTGTATCTCAATTGTATAAAGATAAGGATCATCAGGATTCCAGGGATGCATATTGTTGACGTCACAGTAGCAGGAGTAACAGCAAAGAGAGTCAGACTGATTGGTGCAGATCCCTTTGGAAATCAGGCGACCGTCCATGTCTCTGACGTGACAGACAACCGCTTCGGCATCGCTGCATCCGGAAATCGGATGATTTAAAAGAAGGGATACGTGTACCGTCTCTTTTTCATATAAAGGGGTGAGTTCCAGTTTTTTGACATAGACAGCCGGAACCCATTCCATCCATACTGTCTGCCAGATTCCACTCTGGGCAGTGTAGAACATTCCGCCACGCTTTAATTTCTGTTTTCCAACACTGTGATAAGAAGTGTCGGAACGGTCTTCAATGTGTACAGTCAGAGTGTTGCAACCCTCCTGCAGAGCATCTGTGATATCAGCAGAAAATGGAAGATATCCGCCGATATGTGAGACAACTACTTTTCCATTTACCAGAACTTTCGCATACTGATCGACTGCACCAAAATGCAAGATGCACCGGGATCCGTCGGAAGGAAGGCACTTGACCGACAGCAGGCGCTCACAGAGCATTTTTTCGCGCGGCTTTAACTGAAAACCGGCACCAGAAAGAGGGGTTTCCGGAGAAAAAGGAACGAGAAGAGTTCCTTCTTTGGTTATGGTATTTTTTTCTGAAAGAACTGTGTAATTCCATTCTCCATTCAGGTTGATATATTGATCGCGGATCATTTGCGGACGTGGATATTCTTCCAGTATGTGCTGCGGATCAAGAGCTTTTCCCCAACGGGTAGTCAGTGTCTGATGGGAAGCTTTTCTGGGAAAGATCCGTACACTTGCAAGTGCTGCTAAAAGATTCATAAAAAAACCTCTTTCGTTAAATATTCTTATAGTCTATTGTACCATGTGACAACAAAAACACCGCACATTTTATAGAAATTTTAGAAATGAAAACAGTGGGGAAAAACGGATTGTAAAAAAGAAAGAATCAGTTTATCATAAGAATATAAGAAAAGATGAGCTGTGAGAACACAGACAAAGAGCAGGCAGGAGGAAAGACCGATGAAAATAGTTTTAGATACACATGCACATACCATTGTCAGCGGACATGCATACAATACGATACGTGAGATGGCACAGATGGCGAAAGAGAAAGGACTGGAGGCATTTGCACTGACTGAACATGCACCGCAGATGCCGGGAACCTGTCATGAGTTCTATTTCCAGAATCTGCATATCGTACCGCGTGAAATGTACGGCGTGAGACTGTTCATGGGTGTGGAACTGAATATTATGAATGAAAAGGGAGAGGTTGACCTTCCGGAGAACACACTTTGTCAGATGGATATTGCAATTGCAAGTATTCATGGACCTTGTTATAAAGGCGAGCGGACGGAAGAGGCAATCACGGCGGCATACCTTGCGGCAATGGAGAATCCGCTGATTCACATTATTGGACATCCGGATGACGGAAGATATCCGGTGGATTATGAACAGCTGGCCAAAAAAGCAAAAGAGACAGGGACCATTTTGGAGGTAAATAACGGTTCGTTAAGACCTGGCGGATTCCGCGTGGATACCAGGAAAAATGATTTAAAAATGCTGGAATACTGTAAGAAATACGAAGTTCCGGTTACGATGGGAAGCGACGCACATATGGATGTAGATCTTGCAGATTACAGTTATGCGCTTCCGGTGATCGAGGAGAGTCATTTTCCGGAAGAACTGATCGTTAATACTTCTGCAGAGCTTCTGAAATCATGTATTCGGTATAAACGGAATATGTGGAAACAGAAAAAAGTGAATTGTTAATACGTCACTTACGTTAAAAAAGCCTGGATGAAAGATAGAGAAAAGACTTGATATCTAGTTTTTAATACTATATAATACCTATATTGAGGTGAAAAAGAATGACGATAAATACGGAAGATTTATTAAACAGTATCCTGGAAAGTGTCGGCAGAATTGATTATATTCATCCGGTAGATATTCCGAATATAGATTTATATATGGATCAGGTAACAACTTTTATGGAGGAGCAGCTCAGTTCGACGAAGCGTTATGAGGATGATAAGATCCTGACGAAAACGATGATCAATAATTATGCGAAAAACAATCTGCTTCCGCCTCCGAACAAGAAAAAGTATTCCAAAGAGCACCTTCTGGTTTTAATTTTTGTCTATTATTTTAAGAACCTGCTCTCAATCAAAGATATTGAGATCTTGTTAAAGCCACTGACAGACAAATATTTTGCTGTGAATTCGGAATTTGACATGGAAAGTATCTATGAAGAAGTCTGTAAGATGGAAAAAAGCAGGATCGGAGAGTTGCAGGATAGTATTCGTAAGGCGTATGAGACTGCTGAGCATTCTTTTGTATGTGTGGATGATGAAGAAAGAGAACAGCTTCAGAAGTTTGCCTTTATCTGTAATCTCAGTTTTGATGTGTATGTGAAAAAGCAACTGATTGAAAAAATGGTGGACGAACTTCCAAAGCCGGATAAGAAAAAATAAAAGCGTTAGCTTTTTTAAGAAGAATAAAAAAGGAACGGATTTCAGATTTTGAAATTCGTTCCTTTTGGCTATTATGTGTTTGGCAATAGCTGTTACTACCAACTCCTGCCGGTGTCTGTAAAATTAAGATTCGGATTCTTCAGCCCCTGCCTGAAGTCTCTCAAATACCATATCGTATCCATCATTACCATAATTAAGAGAGCGGTTTACGCGGCTGATTGTTGCTGTGGAAGCACCAGTCTTTTCTGCAATCTCCAGGTATGTTTTCTGATCACGTAGCATCTTAGCTACTTCAAAACGCTGTGAAAGCGATAAAAGCTCATTGATCGTGCAGACATCTTCAAAGAATGTGTAGCATTCTTCTCTGCTTTTCAGACTGAGAACGGCATCAAATAAAGAATCGACCGCTTCTGTTCTGATTTTTCTACTCATTATATTATCCCTCCATGACAAATAATCAATAAGAGTGTGACATAAACTGCCCCACTCATTCATACAATGACATATTAGCACATTAAAATTTTAAAGTCCAGATATTTTGCAAAATTTTACAGATAAGAAAAAAGGAGTTGGATTTTTCTATTTTTACGACGAAAAATAGGGACGAGAGATTCTTTGACACCCTACTTTTTTTATAATATAATGATGCAATAGAGCCTCGAGAGAGGAGAAGAAAGAGGAACAAAAATATGAGTATTTATGATACATTAAATGACAGACAGCAGGAGGCCGTTTTCTATACAGAGGGCCCGCTTCTGATCCTTGCCGGAGCAGGATCCGGTAAGACACGTGTCCTTACACACAGGATTGCCTGGCTGATCGATCAGATAGGTGTGAACCCATGGAATATCCTGGCGATCACATTTACGAACAAGGCAGCCGGGGAGATGCGTGAGAGAGTGGATCAGATTGTTGGATTCGGTTCGGAGAGTATCTGGGTGAGCACCTTCCATTCAATGTGTGTGCGGATCCTGCGCAGATATATTGACCGGCTTGGGTATGATACAAATTTTACGATTTATGATGCAGATGATCAGAAGACACTGATCAAGGATGTGTGTAAATATTTGCAGATTGATACGAAAATGTTTAAGGAACGGTCGCTTCTTAGTGCGATTTCTTCTGCAAAAGATGAGCTTGTCACACCGGAAGAGATGACACTTCGTGCGGAAGGGGATTGGGCGAAAAAGAAGATTGCACAGGTTTATACCGAGTATGAAAAGCAGCTGAAAGCTAACAATGCACTCGATTTTGACGATCTGCTTTTAAAGACGGTACAGCTTCTTCAGACACAGCCGGACGTGCTGGAGTATTATCAGGAAAGATTCCGTTATATCATGGTGGATGAGTATCAGGATACGAATACGGTACAGTTTAAGCTGGTAAGCCTTCTTGCCGGTAAGTATCAGAATCTGTGTGTAGTTGGTGATGACGACCAGTCGATCTACAAATTCAGGGGTGCGAATATCATGAATATCCTGAATTTTGAAAAAGAATATCCGAATGCGAAAGTGATCAAGCTGGAACAGAATTACCGTTCCACATCCACAATCCTGAACGCCGCAAATGAAGTGATCCATCACAATACAGGACGAAAAGAGAAGTCGCTCTGGACCGAGAATGGTGAGGGGGAGAAGATTCAGTTCCGTCAGTTTGATTCTGCTTACGATGAGGCGGATTATATTGTCAGTGATATCAAAGACAAGGTGAACAGTGGAAAAAGAGAATATAAGGATTTCGCTATTTTATACAGAACCAATGCGCAGTCACGTATATTCGAGGAAAAGATGGTGGTATCCAATGTTCCGTATAAGATCGTTGGTGGAGTAAACTTCTATGCAAGACGCGAAATAAAGGATCTGCTGGCATATTTAAAAACAGTAGATAATGGAAAAGATGATCTGGCAGTACGGAGGATCATCAATGTACCGAAGAGGGGAATCGGACTGACAACTATTGGAAGGGTGCAGGATTATGCAACGGAACGGGAGATCAGTTTTTATGAAGCAATCCTGGCTGCAGGATCGGTTCCGGGAATCGGACGTGCGCTTGGCAAAATCGAATCCTTTGCAGCCCTGATTGAGCATTTTAAAGCCGAAGGCGAACGCATGAGTGTAGCGGAATTGATGGATGAGATTATCGATGCAACTGGATATGTGGAAGAACTGCAGGCAGATTCTGATGAAGAAGCAGAAAGCCGTCTGGAAAATATTGAAGAGCTCCGGAATAAAATTGTTGCATACGAGGAGTCCTGTGAAGCAGAAGATGAAAAATCGACACTTTCCGGTTTTTTAGAGCAAGTGGCATTGGTTGCAGATATCGACAGTCTTGATGAGGAGACGGACTATGTGGTGCTGATGACTTTACATAGTGCGAAAGGCCTGGAATTTCCACACGTCTATCTCGCCGGCCTGGAAGATGGGATTTTCCCAAGCTATATGACGATCACGGCAGATGATCCGGCAGAGCTGGAAGAAGAGAGAAGACTCTGTTATGTGGGAATTACCCGTGCAAAGGAGAATCTGACGCTGACCTGTGCAAGACGACGGATGGTACACGGTGAGACACAGTATAATAAGATGTCCAGATTCTTAAAAGAGATTCCGCTGAGTCTGCTTTCTACCGGTGCCTTGTTCAAAAAAGAGCAGACAGAGGAGGAACCAAAGGTATCTGCTTACCGTCAGGCAAAGCAGGCATTTGCGACAAAAGCGTTCGCAGCGACAAAGCCTGCACAGCAGTTTACTGTGACCAAGGGAAAAGGTCCGGGATATGATGTGGGGGACAGAGTGCGTCATATTAAGTTTGGGGAAGGTCTGGTGACACAGATCACAGAAGGCGGACGAGACTATGAAGTGACTGTGGACTTTGATACGGCGGGCACGAAGAAGATGTTTGCCATGTTTGCAAAACTGCAGAAAATTGACTAAAATTGCACTATGTACCTAAGAAACACATTCTTTTTCGTAAAATCTGTGCAATATGGTGGAAATTATGCATGGATTTGTGGTATACTAGCTATAAACAATGAGTGAGCCGAAGCAGAGAGTGACGGCAGAAAGGGCGTGTATGGAGATGAACAGAATCGAAGAATTACTTGCAACAACGAAACTCAACGATATGATGCATAAGAAAGATGATGATCAGAAGACAACTGTTCTCTGGATTCTTGCAATTATCGGTGCGGTAGCAGCAGTTGCAGCAATTGCATATGCAGTATATTGTTTCTTTACTCCGGATTATCTGGAAGACTTTGAAGAAGATTTTGACGATGATTTCGACAATGATTTCTTCAGCGATGAAGATGAAGTACAGTAATATTAAGAAAGCAGCGAAGGCAGGAATTGTCAAAGATTCCTGCCTTTTCTATGTGAGGGTATATAGATAGATGAAAAAAGGACAGATATTAGAAGGATATATAGAAAGGGTAGATTTCCCGAATAAAGGATTTGCCGTGGTAGAGGGCGAAGAAAAAAAAGTGATCGTGAAGAATACCGTTCCGGAACAAAAGGTGCGTTTCGCGGTGAATAAGATACGAAAAGGTCAGGCAGAGGGACGGCTTCTGGAAATTCTGGAGCATTCACCGGAAGAATGTCAGCCGGCATGTCCGCATTTTGGAGTCTGTGGCGGATGCACTTATCAGAATCTGCCGTATGAAAAGCAGGTGGAGATGAAGGAAGCGCAGATCCATGCAATGATGGATGCGGCGGTTGATGGTGATTATATCTGGGAGGGTGTTAAAGAAAGCCCGGTCAGAGAGGCATATCGCAATAAAATGGAATTTTCTTTTGGAGACGAATATAAGGACGGACCTCTTGCACTTGGCATGCATAAAAGAGGCAGCTTTCACGATATTGTAAATGTTACAGAATGCAAGATTGTGGATGAGGATTTCAGACGAATTATAAAGGCTGTTCTGGAGTTTGCGACAGATACAGGTCTTCCGTATTATCACAGAATGCGCCATACTGGATTTTTCCGTCATCTTCTTGTGAGAAAGGCAGTTCGCACCGGAGAAATTCTGATTGATCTGGTAACAACATCGGAGGCACAGCTAGATGAAGCCAGACTGGTGGAAAAGCTTACCGGTCTTTCTTATGATGGGAAGCTTGCCGGAATTCTTCATACAACCAACAACAGCCTTGCGGATGTGGTAAAAGATGAAGGAACCAAAATTTTATATGGACAGGATTATTTCTATGAGGAACTTCTGGGACTGAAGTTCAAGATCACACCATTTTCTTTCTTCCAGACTAATTCCCTTGGCGCGGAAGTGCTTTATGAGGCAGCAAGATCTTATATCGGTGAGACGAAAGATAAGGTAATCTTTGATCTCTACAGTGGAACCGGAACGATTGCACAGATCCTTGCACCAGTGGCAAAAAAAGTAGTAGGTGTGGAGATCGTTGAAGAGGCTGTAGAGGCTGCAAAAGAAAATGCTGCTTTAAATGGACTCGATAACTGTACCTTCTGGGCTGGAGATGTGTTGAAAGTAATCGATGATCTGGGTGAAGTACCGGATCTGATCGTATTGGATCCACCAAGAGACGGTGTGCATCCGAAAGCACTGGAAAAGATCATTGATTTTGGTGTGGAAAGAATGGTTTATATTGCCTGCAAGCCGACCAGCCTGGCAAGAGATCTGGAGCTTCTGCAGGGAAGAGGATATCAGGTAGAACGGATTGGGTGTGTGGATCTTTTTCCGAGCACTTATCACGTCGAGACGGTAGTTCTTTTGTCCCACAAAAAAGCCGACAGTTATATCCACATTGATG
>OLPI01002082.1_pt1 | contig 16328 bp, 18 predicted proteins | sample 1672361 | NCBI WGS metagenome assembly OLPI01 (sample SAMEA3136675, study PRJEB25190) | human gut metagenome
TCACCACCGGCGTCGCTATGTCCGACGTTATTGACCAGTGGTTCAAAAAATCTGGTGGCCTGGCAATCGGTCTCGCTTGGGCAGTGAACTCGATTTACATGCTCATCATGAGTCCCGTCATCACCTCTGTCATCGAGGCCGCTGGCTGGAGAACTGGTTATCTGGTGCTCGCCGGTGTTTCCGCAGTGCTCATTCTCCCAGCTTCCATTCTGATCATCCGCTACAAGCCTCAGGACAAGGGCATGCTGCCCTATGGCTACGTCGAGGGCGAGACGGTCACCGAGACCGAGGAGACGACCGAGGATAGCACGCGTGGCGTTAGCTATGCGCGCGCCATTAAGTCGCCTGCCTTCTTCTTCTGCATCGGCTTCCTCTGTCTCGTTCAGCTCACTTGCTGCATGAACCAGCTCTTCCCGACGTATGCTTCCGAGGTTGGTTTTAGCCCCATGGTGGGCGGCTTCATGGTATCCGCTGCATCGCTCTTCGATCTGTTCCTCAATCCGATCGTCGGCACCACTTGCGATAGGTTCGGCAGCACGAAGGCCATTCTGGGCTGGCTCGCTGTCTCCATCCTCTCCTTTGTCATGCTCATGATGAGCAGCGGCAACTCGACGCTCAGCATCCTCGCAGCAGGCGTGAACGACGTAATGTACGTCATCGCTGGCACTGCCCTGACCGTTTTGGTTATGGATGTCTTTGGCTCCCGCGATTTCGGTCGCATCTTCGCGCTGATCTGCTCCGTGGGCTATATCGTCGGCGCCTTTGGCATGCCCGTTATGATGAAGGTCTATGAGCTTGTCGGCTCCTTCCAGGGCGTCTTCATCTTCTGCATCGCATGCAACGTTATTATCGGCCTGTTCTTGCTGCTGGCAAAAAAGACTGGTAAGAACCTCTCCTGGGACGAATAGTTCGATTCGTCTTAGACATACGCTGTAGGGCTTAACCTGCAGCCGCTTTGGGGCATCGACTAACATCGGTGCCCTTTTTCATCGAATGTGACAAAGGAGCAGCCACTTTGTCACATTGAGTGGCATGTAAATCGAGGTCTAATACTTTTCCGAGAAGTGAACGGCCATACTTGGGCCTCCGAAGCATCGACATTTTTAGACGTCAAACCCGCAGGATTTGGCTGGCAAAACCGCAGGAAATTGCATCTCGAAAGTGCAGATGCTTCGGGGCCCGTTTTCACTCGTTCACTTCTCGGGAAAAGTATTAGACCTCGTTGTATGGGGTGCGGCTGGAGGGTGGTCATCGTTCAGTAGCTACCTCTTCCTTGTGAATCGCCTGAAGCGCAAGGCATAATGCATGTGACAAAGGGACGGCCCCTTTGTTGTGTTGATATGAGAGAAGAGTAGATGATTCTATCGTTGGCCCCTATGGAGGGGATTACCGGGCATGTGTTCCGTCGCGTGCATGCGGAGTGCTTCGGTGCGCTCGATTGCTATTACACGCCGTTTTTGCCGCCGCCGCGGGTGGGAAACCGCTTTGGCGGCAAGGCGTTTAAGGAGATCGATCCTGCCAATAACCAGGGGCTCAACGTGGTGCCTCAGTTGATGTCCAAGAACGCGGACGAGTTTGTGTGGGCGGCACAGGTGCTCGCCGACATGGGCTATCGCGAGGTCAATCTCAACTTGGGTTGTCCCTCGGGGACGGTTGTCGCCAAGGGCAAGGGCTCGGGCTTTTTGCGCCACTTGGACGAGCTCGAAGTGTTCTTGAGCGATGTGTGCGAACGTTCGCCGTTGCCGGTGTCGGTAAAAACCAGGCTGGGGCTGGAGAGTGACGACGAATACGAGCGCGTGCTTGACCTGTACTGTCGCATGCCGCTGGCAGAGCTAATCGTGCATCCGCGCGTGCAAAAGGATCGTTACACGGGCTCGCCGCGCAAAGCGTTTTACGGCGAGACGCTGGAGCGCGCGCCGTTCCCGGTGGCATACAACGGCGACATCTTTGATCTTGAGGACGTGGACGCGCTGGTGGAGGCCTATCCCGGTACACGCCATGTGATGCTGGGGCGTGGCTTGCTTGCGAACCCCGCGCTGGCTCGCATGGTCAAGGGCGGCCCTGCTGCAACGGCTGCTGAGCTGCAGCGCTTCCACGACACGCTGTTTGCGGCATATGCAGAAGAGATTGGCGGCAACGCGGTCTTTCGCATGAAGGAGTGGTGGTTCTACGCCAAATGCGCCTTCGCTGACCCCGCTACCGTTCACAAGCTCGTACGTAAGACCAAAAAGGTTGACGAATACCGCGCCGCCGTCGAGCGCGTCTTTCGCGAGCAGCCACTCGCACCCATAGCCCGCTTCCACGGCTAGTTGGTCGTTGGGGACGTTCTTTAACGACTAGTCATTTAAGAACGTCCCCAATGGCTGTGTTGCACTAGAGCAGGTTCTCCTGTGCCCACGCGATGATGTCGCTCGATTCGTAGAGTGGTTTGCCGTCGATGAACAGGCAGGGAACCTGGCGTTTTCCGCCGACGGCGATAAGTGTCTGTTCGGCATCGGAATCGGTCGAGATATTGCGCTCGGGAATGGTCACGCCGTTATCGGCAAGGAAACGCTTGACCTTTATGCAATACGGGCAGCCGGTCATAACGTAGAGCACGAGCTCGTGATTAGTAGCCATAGGGTCTCCAATCGGTTTGAGGTTTCGATTGAAATACCCAAAGCCACCGCGGTCTATGCGCACGCCAACGACGACTCGATGGCCTGGACCAGAAACGCCGTGGCTCCGGTGCCGCAGGCCTTGTCGTAGTAGTCGATAAAGCGCTGGTCGGCAAGATAACCGTGGGCGAGGCCCAGGTACGCTTCGTCTTTGGGCTCGTGTCCCCAATTAAGGCCAATCCATCGACGGTGCATCGCGACAAGCTTGCGAGCCTCGCTTCCATCCGCATCGCCGTCGCCTATGGCAATCGAAAGCTGGCCCAGAACAGCGCGTTCAAGTTCCTTCATGTCGTTCCATGCCTGAGGATCCATGTCCAGTAACGTTTCGTTTGCTGCATCGATAGCCTCATCGCCATAGCGCGCCCGCGCTTCGGCGCCGTAGCGCTCCTCGTTTTCCTGTACGGTGCGCCAGCGCTCCAGTTGCGGCAGGACGGCACCCATGAGCGAGACGGCTTCGTCGAGCGACATGCCGGTGTTTTGCGCCAGCCGCGGGGCGCAATCTTCAATCATCGCCTCCATGGTGGTGTCGTAGGTGTACTTGCCGCGGTCGTAGCACCACTTGCAGTAATGGTCGGTCGTGGCACCCGTGGCATCGGTGCCGCAGTCGTCGGGCGTGAGTATCATGCCGCAGCTCTGACAATAGTGCTCGGGCATTTCGAGCAGATGAGACAGGGGCTCGCCAGTCACGGCGGCGATGAGCTTCATCATGTCGATGCCCGGTGTGACCTCGCCACGCTCCCAACGGCTGACGGCTTGGCGTGTGACGAAGAGCTTGGCGGCGAGCTGCTCCTGGGTAAGGTGATGGGCGCGACGGACGGCGATGAGCTTTTCTGCAAAGGCCATAGCGGCTCCTTTCTGCTGGTTGATGGCTTAAGCATACGCGGCAGCAGGTGCCCTTCCAAGCAACCGTTGGTTGCACGACGGGGACTGCGGCGAAGAATTGCGCGCAACGCCCCGCGCCTCCATGCCGTACAATGACCGGCATGGAACCTATCGCACACATACATACCGACCTGCCGCAGAAGTTCGGCATTCCGCGCAACAGCTTTTTGGCACCTCATCTGCAGGGACGCATCGTCTTTGATCCGGAATTTGCCTCCAATGCAGCGGTTGAGGGCCTGGACTCCTTCTCTCACCTATGGCTGTTGTGGCGCTTCGAAAACGGAACGCCCGGCGGCACGGCAAACGACATAGCTGCCGATGCCAAGTCGCAGGACAGGTCTGGTACCAACGTCAAGTGGTCGAAGACCGTGCGCCCGCCGCGTCTGGGCGGAGCCGAGCGCGTGGGTGTCTTTGCCACGCGCAGTCCGTTTCGCCCTAACCCCATCGGGCTCACCTGCGTTAAGCTCGACCGCGTGGAGCTTACTGACGACGGCCCCATCATCCATGTGCTGGGGGCCGATCTGCGCGACGGCACGCCCATCTACGACATTAAGCCCTACATCCCGTTTGCCGACTGCCACCCGGATGCGACCGGCGGCTGGATTGAGGGTGCTCCGTGGCAAGAGCTCGACGTCGAGTTCTCGCAAACACTACAAGACAAAATCCCAAGCGCAAAGCTCCCCGGTCTGGTCGAGGTTCTACGCCAAGATCCGCGCCGCGCGGGCAGCAAGCACGAGCCAAACCGCGTTTACCACTTAGCTTATGCTGGGCTCGACATATCTTTTACGGTCGATAAAACCCAGCTAACCGTAGTCGCCGTCAACGACGCGCAAGACTAACCAGCCATTCGTCCGCACCCGTCAAATTAAGCGCCAAACTCCGCGCCAAAACCGCCCGTGCTGGTGGACAATAACGCCTACCAAAACAATCACTTTGCACGGGAGTTCAGCATGAAATACGACTTTAGCTCGCTTATCGACCGCCACGGCATGGACTCCATCGCCGTTGACTCTTGGGGCGAGATCCCCGGCATGGCTCCGAACGCACCCGACGAGGGCTTCGACCGCATTCCCATGTGGGTGGCCGACATGAATTTTGCTACGGTGCCCACGGTTCAGGAGTACATCATCAAGCGCGCTCAGCACCCCATGTTTGGCTACTTCAATCCGCGTCCCGAGTACTTCGACCACATCATCGAATGGCAGAGCCGTCGCAACGGCGTTGAGGGCTTGGCGCCGGAGCATATCGGCTACGAAAACGGCGTGCTGGGCGGTGTCGTGTCGACGCTGCGCGCGTATGTCCAGCCAGGCGATGCGGTGCTGGTCCACAGCCCTACCTACATCGGCTTTACCAAGTCCATCGAGGCCGCGGGCTATCGCATTGTCCACAGCCCGCTTAAGCTCGACGACCAGGGCGTGTGGCGTATGGACTTTGAGGACATGGAGCGCAAGCTCGCCCAAAACCACATCCATGCCGCGGTGTTCTGCTCGCCGCATAATCCCTGCGGCCGCGTATGGGAGCGCGACGAGATCGAACGTGCCATGGACATTTATCGCCAGCACGATTGCGTGGTGATCTCGGACGAGATTTGGTCCGATATCATTCTGCCGGGTCACAAGCATATTCCGACGCAGTCGGTGAGCGAGGATGCCCGCATGCGCACGGTTGCCCTCTATGCGCCGAGCAAGACGTTCAACCTGGCGGGCTTGGTCGGCAGCTACCGCATCATCTATAACGAGACGCTGCGCGACCGCGTGTGCGCCGTGTCCAACAAGACCCACTACAACGAGATGAACGTCCTCTCCATGCACGCGCTTATCGGTGCCTACCAGCCGCAAGGCTACGAGTGGGTGGACGAGCTCAACCAGGTGCTTGCCGGCAATATCGAGTACTTCTGCGATTACGTGGACGAGCATTTTGAGGGCGTGTCCTATTCGCGTCCGCAGGGCACGTACATGGTGTTTCTGGACTGCACCGAGTGGTGCCGAGAGCATGGCCGCGATATTCAGTGGTTGCTCGATGAGGGGGCACGCGTGGGCGTGGGGTATCAGGACGGCCGCCCGTTCCACGGACCCTGCCACATTCGCGTGAATCTGGCGCTGCCGCTTTCGCGCGTAAGGGAGGCGTGCGACCGCCTGGACCGCTACGTTTTTAATGCACGGTAAGTGAGCACTGCATGTGGGGCCTTCTGCCAAGTCGGCTGGAAGGTCCCACACGGTAAAGCGCCTGTAACAATTGGGCACTCGTGTGGTTTTGTTTGCTATTATCTTTAACCATTTAAGTCTGTAAACAGGATCGTATGGAGCTCGATGAAAAGATCCCGTCGCTCGGTTGCCATTTCGTTGTTTGTTGCGCTTGCAGTGGCGAGCGTCTTTGTCGTAGCGATAGCTGGCTGCTCCGGGTCGAATGACGGAGCCTCGACGTCTGCATTAGAAGGTCTGGACGCCTCGCAAGTCAAAGACGACGACCTTAAGACGCTCAACGTCGGAAGCGACCTCTATCCACCGTTTGTGTATACCGACGAGTACGGCGATATCGTTGGCCTGGATGTCGAGATATTGACCGAGGCTTTGGCCCGCATTGGTTACAAGCCAAAATACCAGCTGATCGACTGGGAAAAGAAGAAGGAGCTGCTGGCGAGCGGCGAACTCGATTGTGTCATGGGCAGCTTTAGTATGACGGGTCGCGAAAACGAATATCGTTGGGCCGGCCCGTACCTTGCGAGCCGCCAGGTGGTCGCGGTCGATCCCCAGAGCGATATCTACACGCTTGCCGATCTTGAGGATAAGATCGTGGCGGTTCAGTCCACCACCAAGCCCGAGGACATTTTGCTCAATCGCATAAATGAAAACGTTCCGCAGATCAAGGAACTCTACAGCTTTTCGGACGGTTCATACCTGAACCCGGCGCTCGTCGAGGGCCTGGTCGACGCTATCGCCGCGCATGAGTCCTCGTTCCTCACCTACGAAAAAGACTATGGTGTGACATATCGCATTTTGGATGAGCCGCTGCTAGAGGTTGGTTTGGGCACCGCTTTCGATATCAACGATACGCGTGGCATCGACGTCAAGCTCACTCATGCCTACCAAGAAATGCTTGCCGATGGCACCATGGAACGCCTGGTGTCAAAGTACTTCGATGACCCTTCGCCATTTTTGAATATGGAGGGCCTGTCATGATCGATGCGCCCGACCACGCTGCTCAGGAGCGGGGCAATCGTTCGGCAGGGGCATGGCTCCTTGTCGCTCTGCTGGGGATAGTGCTCTCGGTTGTTGTCGGCATGATGAGCTACGGTTACACGACGGCCCAAGCCGAGCAGCGCTTTGCCGACGTTGTCGATTACGTGGCGACGCAGAGCCTTTCCTACGATGCATTCAACAGCGCCTATACGACCAAAAACCTGATTCGCGTTATGGAGATCGCCGGAGAGGCTGCCCGCGATATGGAGCGCGACGGTTCAGTGGATAACGCCATGCTGGAGCAATACGCCGACCAGTTCAACGTGAGCGCGCTGATCGTGACGGACGCATCGGGCAATTTGGTGTCCGAGTCCTCGACGGGCGATGTGGACTACGGGTCGCTCGCTACGTATCTCAAAGAATCACCCGTGCTGGAGGTGGCAACTCATCCGCTTAAGTCCTATACCGCCCGCATCACGCTTGCGGATGATTCGGTCGCAGACATTGGCTGCGTGACTCGGCAGGATGGCGAGGGCATCGTTATCGCGGTAAGGCATCAGAGCGCGAAAGCGGTTGCAAGCAATACACTCAAACTGCAGAGCTTGCTTGATGGCTATGAAACCATCGATAGCGGCAATATCGTGATCGAAAGCGACGGCAAGGTCGTTGCGACCAATGCCGTTGAACCCACCGTATTGGGCGTGTTCGATCTGCCTGCGACGGATGTCTTTATTGTCGACGGTATTAAGGATCGATGCCTGGCTGGTAAGGTCAGATTGGTTAACGCCGACGGCGAGTGGTATTTGGGCACATTTGGAAAAGCGCACAAATTCTATGTGTACACCTATGCCTCGGCGCAGCGCTACTTTGAGGTCGCCGCGGCTGTTGCCGCCGGCGTGCTGGTGCTCTACGGCGGTGTTATAGCCGTTGTTGTGACGGTGCGTCGCCGCGCTGATCGTCGACGTTTGACGGACTTGCTGCAGCAGGAGCGCGACTATGGCGACAAGCTGGCAAAGGCGGCGCGTGAGGCCTCGTCTGCCAACTCGGCAAAGACGGAGTTTCTGCGTCGCATGAGCCACGATCTGCGCACGCCCATCAACGGCATTCGCGGCATGGTCGAGGTTGGCGATGCCAATGCGGACGATCTGCAAAAGCAGACTGAGTGCCGCTCAAAAATCTGGACGGCATCGGGACTGCTGCTCGACCTTGCCAACGAGGCGCTCGATATGAGTCGCCTGGAGAGCGGGCAGGTCGACCTGAACCTCGTGCCCATAAATTTGGTGGCCCTCAACTGTGAAGTGCGCGATATTCTGGAGCGCCAGGCCGAGGAGCGTCTGGTGACAATTATCTCCGACCAGCAGACGCTTAATCATCCCTATGCGCGGGTGAGCGTGACGCACCTCAAGCGTTTGTTGCTCAATATTGCCGGCAATGCCGTCAAGTACAACCGCCAGGGCGGCTATGTTCGCCTGGTGTGCCGCGAGGTGGAGCCAGCGGATGGCGTCCCCGTCTATGAATACACGATCGCCGACAACGGTATTGGCATGAGCGAGGAGTTCCAGCAGCACCTCTACGAGCCGTTTTGCCGCGAGGAGCAGCAGGTGGAAGGCGCTTCGTCGGGAACTGGCCTGGGCGCGCCTATCGCAAAACAGCTGGTCGAGCTTATGGGCGGAACCATGAGCTTTACGAGTGTCTTGGGGCAGGGGACGACGTTTACCATTCGCCTGCCGTTCGAGAAGTGCGACCGCTCCGAGATTCCTCAGGCAGTTCCCGCGGATGCGGGAGACGGCGATGCGCTCCAGGGCTTGCGCGTTTTGCTCGTAGAGGATAACGATCTGAATGCCGAGATCGCGCAGTTTACGCTCAGCCGTGCCGGTGCCATCGTGACGCATGCTAAGGATGGCGAGTCTGCCGTCGAGATGTTTGCCGCGAGCGCGCCGTACGAGTACGACGCGGTGTTGATGGACATCATGATGCCCGGTATCGATGGCCTTGAGGCCACGCGTCGGATTCGAGCACTCGATCGCGAGGATGCCGCGACCACGCCGATTGTTGCCGTGAGCGCCAACGCCTTTGCCGACGACCGCAGGCTTTCGCGTGAGGCGGGCATGGACGCGCACCTGAGCAAACCCGTGAGTTCGCAGGAGCTTGTCGAGGCGCTTGCGCACATAGCCGCCGACGCTTCATAAGCATATGGCCCGGTTCCAAGGTGGGTTGGAACCGGGCCATATTGTTATTGATGAGGCCTGCTGAGGGGCTTACTTTTCTTGAATCTGCTTGCCGCAAAGATGCTCAATCGAAATCTCGTAGAGCTGGACGCCCTTGATGTCCTTGGCGATTTCCTCTTCGACTTCTTCGGCAGAAGGGTAGTACTTAAGGGCGAGCTGGCGGACTTTGTCCTCGATAAACGCGGGGGTGTCATTCGCCAGGCGACAACGGCCAAAGACGACGGTGCTCATAACGTGGGGAGCCCAGTCACCGTCCTGGTACCACTCGTTGCCGTATACGGTAAAGCAGACCTTGTCATCGCGCTTGAGTGCGTCGACCTTGTGGCCGGCTTTGGCGCCATGGAAATAGATCTTGTCGTGCTCGGCGTCAAAGAAGTAGTTGACGGGAATGGCGTACGGGTAGCCATCGTCGCCGTTGACGGCAAAGACGCCGCGTTTGCAGGTGGCGAGCAGTTCGCGCGCTTCCTCGTCGGTGATAGCGCGTTTCTTTCGACGTAAGGGCCTAAACATCGTTGGCTTCCTTTCTGGTCGTGCGTAGTGGTTGAGCACAAACTATAGCGAAATGGATCCGTTTTTCTTGATGCGGGCGAGTATGTTTTTGAGCTTGTTAAAGTCGAGCGGTTTGGACAGATGGGCGTTCATGCCGGCATCGTGTGCCGCCTTGGCGTCCTCGGCAAAGGCATTGGCGGTGAGCGCGATGATGGGGATATCGGCTGCATCGACCTTCTCGCTCAGACGAATCGTGCGGGTTGCCTCATAGCCGTCCATGTCCGGCATCATAATGTCCATCAGGATCGCATCGAAGCTGCCGGCGGGATGCGACAGGTACAGATCGACGACTTCGTTGCCGTTGGCGGCGCGGGTGACCACGATGCCCTCGGATTCTAGCAGCGCCTGGGCAATCTCGGCATTCAATTCGTTGTCTTCGGCGAGCAGTACGTTCATGTCGGCGAGCGAGCAGTCGAGCGCCCCCTCGACCGTATTCGCCCGCGCCTGGGGGTTCTTGTCGATATCGAGCGGAATCTCCACGTAGAACGAGGTGCCCGCATGGAGCTCGCTGGTGACTTCGATGGTGCCGCCCATCAGTTCAATAAGCGACTTGACGATTGGCATGCCCATGCCGGTTCCTTGGAACTTGCTACGCGCATCGTTACCTTCTTGGGCAAACGGCTCATAGATATGCTTTAAAAACTTGGAAGTCATGCCAATGCCGGTATCCGAAACGCTAAAGCAAAAGAGCACGCGCCCGTTATCGAGTGGCTTGGTCTTTGAGCTAAAGGTGACGGAGCCGCCGTGCTTGTTGTGCTTAATGCTGTTGTCTAACAGGTTGATCATGATCTGTCGGATATGGGTGGGACTGCCGACCATGTATGGCCCCGTGGTGTATGGCAGACTATTGTCCTGCATGGTGATGCCGTTATCGGATGCGCGGAGCTTGCACAGCACTAGCGTATTGTCACAGAGCTCTTTGAGGTTAAAAGGCGCATGTTCCAGTGTTATCTTGCGGTCTTCGATTTTGCCCATCTCGAGGATGTCGTTAATCAGCGAGAGCAGGTGATTGGCGGCAACACGAGCCTTGGCGCGGCTTTCGCGGGCGACCTGGATATCGCCTTCCTTCAATTCCTCGATATCGATAAGGCCCAGGATGCCGTTGAGCGGCGTACGGATGTCGTGGCTCATGCGCGTGAGGAATGCCGTCTTAGCGGCGTTGGCGGCGTCGGCTTTCCGCTGTTCTTTCTGCGCACGTTGAAGCGACCAGGCAAGGATGACGATGCTGGTGAGCAAAATGCAGATGATAACAGTCACAATGGCGGCGCGGTTGCGGTAGAGAAACTGGAACGTGTCCGATTCCTGTGCCGTGTACGCCTCCGAACTACGCATCTCCCCGACACAGATGATCTCCGGGTTGAAACGCAGTGCCATATCGAGGAGCATGTCCTGATCAATATTCTGCTTTTCATTTTCGCTGTATCTGGTCAGCGTATGGATGACACTGTTGGTCACTTTTCCATCCTTTTCCCTTACAAGTGCCAGCTCACGGCTGCCATTTTCGATGGTAAAGATGCGCTTTCCATCCGGTATGGTGGTAAGCAGCCAGCCTGCAAGCGTGGTCTTTCCCGAACTGGTTGCTCCTGCAACACAGATGCTGATTCCATAACGCAGGCACTCTGCCAGAAAATCCAGCATTTCCCCTGTTGCGGTGCCGCCATCCACAAAGTTTTCCTTTTTCAGGCTCTGCGGATTGACAATACGGATGGACGCTGCAATCCCCACATCTTCATCCACGAGCGGCGTCTTTAACACGGCGATTCGGATATTTTTGCTCAGATGCCCTAACACCGCAGGGGAGGCATTGTCCAACACCATGCCCGACACATGGAGCATGCGCCTTATGACATTGACCGCATGCTCCGGGGACTCGAAGTGTTCCTCCAGCTTTTCACACCTGCCGTCATTGTACTGTATCTCGATATCCCGCCAGGAATTGATATCGATTTCCTCTATCCCGGTTCCAAAAATGTACTTGGTGAGGAAGGAAAACTCTGCCATTTCCGTGTAAAGGTCATCGATCAACTGTTCCTGTGTTTTTCCCTTTACCGTGATGCGGTAGTCGCAGATATACTTTATGATGTACCGCTTGACCTGCTGTTTTACTTCCTCGCTCCCGCCTTCTACCATGAGCGTGGAATATTTGCTGGAGATATACTCCTGCACCTCTTTTAAGACATCCGAAAACGCCCTTCCCTTTTCCTCCGGGGAAAAGAACAGATTCTGGTTGTTTTTCATACCCCGAATACCTCCCTGCTGATTTTCTCTATCTCCCTGCGGAATGTCCGGCTCTCCTTCAGGCCGAGTTCCCCAAGCAGTTCCCCTTCTAAAAACTGTGCTTCCACCTCACTGCTGTGCGGAATCTGGAACGACACACTGCCAAGGATCTGTTCCATGTGGCTGCTCGCCTCCTGCTGTCTGATATTGGACACGGCCTTTAGCTGCTTGTCGGCATCCCATTTGTGGTCTGAGAGCAGTGGAAGCTGGGAGGATAAGTAACTGATGGATTTTAAGTCACACCCTGCCAGCCTTAATACCGTATCTGCCTCCATCAATGCGACTGCCGACAGGATATCCGATGCGATATTGCTGGTGCAGTCCACGATGACATACGGTGCGATCTGTGCTGCAAGCTGGAGCAGTTCTGCCGCCTGCTCTTTTTCATAGGGCGGATAGGTGAACACATTCTCCCCCTTTAACATCCCGACCATGGAAAGATAATCATTCTTCCGGTAGAACATGCAGTTCTTCTTGATGAGGTTTTCCGTCACATGGGATGCGGCAAGAATGCTCCCCAACGACCTTTCCTGTTCAATGTCTGACGGTGCGCATAAGTAGGGCAGCGGCGGCGTGACCATATCCGCAAGGATTAAGATGACATTTCTCTTTTTCTTTGCCAGATGCTCTGCCAGTTTCACAGACACCACCGTCTTGCCAGAGGAAGGGCTGCCCCACACGGCAAGCACGCCTCCCTCTTCCGGCATCTCTTCTTCCCTTTCCTGCTCCAGATTTCTCTGGAACAAAGAATTTTTCATGAAATTCAAACACTATTCCTCCATATCCGTATCATTTTTCTCGTCTGCCGAGGTTTCTTCTGCCGTCACTGCATCCGCTTCCCCTCCTGTCCTCGGCACCTCATTTTTTACAACAGATACCTCTTCTTCCTCTGTGGTTTCTTCCAGAAGCTCCTCCAGCACCAGATCCTGTGCTTCAATGAACTGTGCGGCTTTCTGGCTGTCTCCCCTGTATACCAGTGACAGGTGGATTTCTCCCTCTGCTTCCAGCCTTGCCAGCAGTCTGCTCTGCTCCGGTCTGACTAACACCGTGACGGTGGACGGAAGCTCCTTCTCCTCTTCCTGCTCCTGTGTATTGGCATCATAGCCGGACTTTGCCGTCACTGCGATGACCTCCACATATTTTAATTCTGCCGGGATGACTGTCTCGCCGCTGCCCAGGTAATCCGGTGCGATGACCGACACGATATCCCCGCTCTTTAATTTGCCGGAGAGTCCTTCCGCAAAAGAACTGATGGTGATGGAGATTGCCTGTTTTTCCCCGTTTAAGTTGTACAGGTATTTATTTTCTGCAGCCGGCTCGTCCGCTACTTTTTCTGCTACGATATAATCCCCTGCATAAACATCTGCGGTCAGATATTTTCCTTCCGCCTCCGTGATGCTCCTTAACACATTTTCGGGCAGGTTGTAACCTCCCACCTCGACTTCCTGCAGCATTCCTTTTTTGATCTCTTCGCCTGCCTTAACGTCCTTTACAAAACGCACGATTGTGGTCTTTTGGGACAGTCCGGCATTGACAAGCGGTGTTACTGCAAAACAGATGAGCAGGGACACTGCAATGCAGAGTACCCCAAGAACAGTACGGTTTTTTAACAGTTTCATGATTCTCTTCTCCTCCTATCTCGATGTCTCCGTATATTTTTTCTTTCTTGCTGCCATGACAGTTCCTGCAAGCAGTGCCACAATCCCTGCCAGTAATAATTTCTTTTTCAATTCTTTAACCTCCTATCCAGATACCAATCAGCATTCCTGCAAAAAGAAACGGAACAAGCGGGTATGCCTGTTCCTTCTCCTCTTTTTGTTTCTTTCTGTTCTTTTTTCTGCCCATGTTCCCTGCCGCATGCCACAGCACCAGCAGACACAATGCAAGGAACAGTCCCGTAAGCGCTTGGCTCGCTCCAAGTATCAGGCCGCATGCCCCCATGAGTTTCACATCCCCTCCGCCGATTCCTCCTATGGTAATGCCTGCAAGGAGCAGCGGAAGTCCTGCAAAAACTCCCAAAAGATTTGGCTGTCCCGGTGGCAGCATGCTGGTAAGTGCCACCAGAACGACCAGCCAGTCCGGGATGGTCCTTGTCCTCATATCCATGACCGCCGCCAAAAACAGAGCAGAAAAAAAGAAAGCCAGCCTGATCATGCTACATTCCCATGTTCATGCCGCCTTCTTCCTGTTCCAGCTCCTCTGCCTCCTCCGGTTCCTCGTCCAGATCCGTCTGCTGGTGCATAAAAGTTTCATACGCTTTCTGTACCGTCTGGTCAAATCTTTCCTTGATTCCCCTGTCGGCAAAGAACACCGCATCCTTGTACTGTTCATTTGCCCCTGTCTTTGTTTTCGGCATGGCAACGGTCAGCCCGTAGTCATCTTCCTTGATTCTGACATTTCGGATCGTCATGAAATCCCCGATCTTTACATCGGCAAGGGCAAGGACACCCTTTTCCGGCTGTGTTTTTGTGATGGCAGCCTCCATCTGCATGTCTGCCCCTGCATTTGCCTGCACTGCGGCATTTTCCTGTACTGCTTCCTGCTGTGTCTGTGTGTTTGCTCTTCTAGGCATCTGTTTTCCTCCATATCCTTCTGTTATTTTTCCTGTTTCCCTGTTTTGGACCGGTGTTCCTTATCCTGCGTAGTTGAACATGTCCTGAATCCTCTGGGTAAGGGTAGGCATCACCACATCCCCGAAGAGTGCATAAAGACCTGCCAAGAGCAGTGCGCCGAGAACGACTGCGATCAGGATTTTGACCGCCGTATCCACGTAGTTCTCGCCCTTAGTATCCTTCATTAACATTCCTGCTCTCACGGCAACTGCCTTTACATTCTGTGCTGCTTTTTTCATCATATTTCTCATATTTTTTCCTCCAATTTTTTCTAATGATCTGCTGAACCATTTCTGTGCGGTCCGCTCTATGTTCTCTGGTTTTATCCGGTTACATTCCTGCCATCTCCATCGGCTGTCCTTCCGGTGCCTGCATCCCATGATGCTTTGCTACCGTATCCTGCCCCTGCGAAATTGCCTGCTCATAAGCTCCGATGACTGCTTCATGGAGCTGTTTTCTGCATTCCTGCGTGATAGGGAAACAGATGTCCTTGTACTCATTCCCAGCCTTATAGCTTGGCATGGAAACAAACAGTCCATTGCTTCCCTCAATGATCTTGACACCCCGGATTGCAAATGCCCCGTTGATGTTTACGGATGCCGTTCCCTTGATGCTGTCCCCCGGACGGATGGACTGGATGCGCACATCAAACTGGAGCGGGGGGTTTTCTTTGTTCCCTGCTCCGGATGGTGCCAGCTGTTCTGTGGTTTCTGCCCGGCTCTGGGCAGTTTTTGCCTTTGGCATAATGCTCCTCCTTGTTAAAATCTGATTTCCTCATACCCGGATGGCTCGACATAGAAAAAGCGGCTGACTTCCCCATCCGCAAACTCGACCACATCCGAAATGGACAATGCATGTCCCTGAAACCCTTCCGGTACTCTCCGTCCGTATTTCTCCCAGACTTCCTCCAGACTATAGTTTTCTATCTCCCCCTCATAGACTCTGACATATTCCTCCCTGCGCGGTCTGTCATACCCTCTCTTTTTTCTCTCTGCCAGACTGATAAACCGCATCATAAACGGACTGTCCTGTTTAAGCTGATAGATTCTTATCCTCCTTCCTTTGGATGCTTCCACTGTCATTTCCATCCCACCACCCTCTGACAGACGGTCATAGACTCCTGACCTTATTTCCACTGCCAGCTTTTCTTTCTCAGACAGGAAAGCTATGATTTCTTCTTTATCAAAAATGGAATCCAGCACTACTTTCCCCTCTGACAGATAACCTGCCGGATTTCCATAGTAGATAAGGATTCCATCACGAAAAAATATGTTTTTCATACTGCTTCTCCATTCACATCCCTCGAAGATACGGTATCAACTGATTGTTCAAAAACTCATTGTCTTCACAATACAGGAATAATTTTGACATTCCGATTAAAAATGGCTCACCATCTAACGTGTGGATGGTGATAATACTCCCTTCCTTGCAGTTTTTAATAAAATCTGCAATGGCTATCCGGTTTCCTTCCACCACCGTTTCACTGACCAAGGCATCCTGTATTTCAAAGGCTTTGTATTTACTCTTTAGCAATCCGCTTCTTCCTCCTGCTGTGCAAGTTTCAAAATCCTTGCGGCAAGAGCCACCTGCTTTTCATGGCTCATGGTCTTTACGGCTGCATGGACATAAGCCTCCACAGCTTCTGCATCCTGCTTTCCTACCTCTAAAATGTCTACCTTGGATATAACAATCTTCCCAGTGTTTATGGAAACCTTTAAGATATCCCCTTTCTCTATCTCCGCTTTCTGTCGCATTTCAAGAGGTATCAGTACCCTGCCCTTTTCATCCAGCAATTTATACACCGGCTTTTTCATTTCGATAACTTCGCTCCTTCCTTTGCATCGGAAAGAATTTGTTTCTTTCCGTTTTCCTCCTCGGTCATTCGCAAAACAATGTTTACTTTTTCTCTGGGGATGCCAAGATCTGCACAGATATCCAAAAGTT
>OLPI01002096.1_pt1 | contig 16231 bp, 11 predicted proteins | sample 1672361 | NCBI WGS metagenome assembly OLPI01 (sample SAMEA3136675, study PRJEB25190) | human gut metagenome
CTACAAGCCTGCCGGTATTATCTATGGTATTATTGTCTAATTTCAATTCACGCAGTACCGCAACCGTTCTCTTTTTACCGAGTTCAAATAAAACTGCACCGTAGCGGTATACAAGTTCTTTTGGCAGCCGTATTAACAGCTTCATGGCTGTTTCTTTGTCAGGAAGGTCATTAAGGGCAGAAAAAACAATCTCCGTTATTCCAAGCTCCATAGCTTTCATAAGATAATCGGGATGGTCTGAGAGAAGTATTTTGTTAAGTTCTGTATGGATTCTTTCTTTGCTGATTTTACTTATGGTTCCGGCTAATTTCTTAACAGCTTCCGCTGTCTCCTCCGCTATTTCATATCCAAGCTGTGCGGAAAACCTTACTGCTCTCAGCATACGAAGTGCATCCTCCGTGAATCTCTCTTCCGGATCGCCCACACATCTTATTATTTTACGCTCTATGTCTCCTTTTCCGTCAAACATATCCACTATACCCTGACTGTAATTATATGCCATGGCATTAATGGTAAAATCACGCCTTTTTAAATCCTCTAACAGACTCGCGGTAAACTGTACATTTTTCGGATGTCTCGCATCCTCATATTCCCCGTCGATCCGGTAGGTCGTCACCTCAAATCCCTCATGTTCCACCATCACAGTCACGGTTCCGTGCTGGATTCCGGTGTCAATGGTATGAATGTTCTTTTCGGCAAATATTTCTTTGACCTGCTCCGGTTTTGCCTGCGTCGTGATGTCCCAGTCGCCCGGTGTGCGGTGTAACATGGTATCGCGCACACATCCGCCGACTGCATACGACTCATACCCGTGTGTTTCCAATGTTTCTATGATAAATTTTACTTTTTCCGGCAAAACGATTTTCATATACGGTAAGTTCCCTTTTTCGTTGTCTTGATCGAATAGAGCAGATCATCCGCCCTCTTGATCATCTGGTTGATTTCTTCCTCGCCATGAATGTCTTCTGCCAACACGATTCCAATGGAGCAGGAAATGCGCTGCTCTTTCCGGATGGAAATCTGTTTTTTCAGTTTCTCAGAAATCGCTTTTTCAAAACCGTCCGCCTGATCGATCTTCTGATAGATCTGCTTTGCCGTTTCCTTCAGCCTTTCTTTATCCGCGGTGAAAAATACAATAATGTATTCATCTCCACCATAGCGGCAGACAAATCCCTGTTTTTCACACAGACCGGAAAAAATATCTGCCATTTCCTTTAAAACCAGGTCGCCGACATCATGACCGTAAGTATCATTATAATGCTTAAAATTATCGAGATCAATAAACATCAGACCCAGTTCCGGTTTCCGTTTTCCACCCGAAAATTCATCTATCAGATCTTTGATCCTACGGTAAAAACCTTCCCTGTTGTAAATTCCGGTGAGCTGGTCAGTGACTGCTGCGAGGTAAAGTTTATTGTTCATCTCGTATATTTTATCATATGCGTCCAGACGGTTCAAAGAATATTTTACCTCGCGGAATAAAAGCTGATACATATTTAAATCATCTTCATCGAGCATATACCGGTTTACGGAAGAATGCCAGTTATCCTTCATCCTCACATAGGTGATCAGAAAACTTTCGAGTTTTGCATTGTTAAAATACGGCACCGCCACCAAAGAGCACACGTCATCCTCACCAAACAATGCCGTGATATCCTGGTGTTCGTTATAGTTGCTGCTGATCTTTGAGATCGCGTAGCCTCCCGGATTCCGCTTTAAAGATGCGATGATCCTGCCCGTCCGCTCCTCGTTTAAATCGATCCCGGTATTATTGTATAATACCTGCGTCTGTCTCTCCATACAGCGCGCATACACCGCACAGTCCACATTAAAGTGATTTAAAAATGTTTTCATGACCGCATCGATCATTTCCTCTGCACAGACCCCGGTCACATCAATCAGTTTCTGCCAGGTCGAAATAAAATCCAGCTGGTGTTTCTTGCTCTTATAGGCTAATACCATGCTCTCCTGCCAGAGCAGTACGTCTAATTCCTGTTCGGAAACATCCTGCTGCCCGTCCGCCTCATCCACCGGCGGCAGTGTATCCATCATTTTTTTCGCCAGTTTTCCATAGGTACTGAAATGCTGCCTTTCGTATTCTTCTAACGTTTTTTTCTGCTTCTCATAACCTTTCTGATTTTCGAGACATTTGAAACATTCCATCCGCTTTTGCTGGAAAAGTGCATAGCTGAAAAACTGATTTCCCTCGGATCGGCTCAGATAATCCTCCGCTTTCTCATAATCTGTGTCTGCTTTTTCATAATCTCCATCGTGTACAGCAAGAAGTCCGCGTGAGAATGTATACAAAAACATGTCATCATCGACCTTTGCATAATCGTGGACTGTTCCAAACCCATCCCCCATCTTTTCTTTTTCTATAACGTAATTTAAAAACTGCCTGCAGTTGTTTAAATAACGTTCACAGTTAAACCGGTTACCCTCTAAGATCGACACAAGAGCGAGCAGTCCATATAATTTGGATAGATTGCAGACTCTTAAGCTGTTTAAATGCAGACGCTCCACCGCTTTCATGCACTGTGTCAGATAAAACTCCGCCTTTTCATATTGTCCACACATAATGCAGTTTAAAGACATGTTATACTGCACTTCCGCAATATCTTCCGGTTCCCTCAGATGATAAAACAGACGGATTGCATGCCTGTAATAAGCCATCGCGCGCTCATTTTCACCGATCGCACATAAGTTATATGCAATCCCCGAATAAATACGCCCTGCCTGGATTGATCTTTTATCTTTCAGTGCCTCATAAGTCCTCACCGAATAAAGCAGAGATATCTCATACATACCGTTTGTCGATGACAGCATAATATTTTTCTGGTATGCCATATTGATCAGATACTCATTTCCAAGTTTTTTTGCTATGCGGATTCCCCTGCTGAAATAAATCAGAAGCTCCTCGGACTGGTTTGCTTTTTTCACGATCTCCGGCTTGTTATCGTACGCATAAATATATACATGTGCCAGGTGATTGCGATAGTTGTAACGGATCAGATTCTGGATCAGGCTTTCCTTTATCTTTACATCCTGTGCACAGAAAAAGATGTTATACCAGCCGGACATCTGGATCTTTGCCTCCAACAGTTCGGATAAAAACATCCGGTAATCATCGGACATTTTCCCGGCGATGCGGTATGTTTCTCCTGCCATCTCCAAAGCCTCTTTTAATTTTCCCTGGTACATATATGCGGTCGCGATCAGATAATCCTGCTCATATGCACACTCCTCTTCCTTTCCGGCAAGATGGATTTTTTCCAGATCCTCGCAGATTTCAAGCGCTTTTGGAATATCCTGTCTTAAAATCGATACTTTGACAAATAAGAGCCACATGCGAAAACGCGCGGCATCATCCACTAAAAGATTATCAAATTTTATCTTTCGCTCAATGGTTTCTAAATAATATGCCGCCTGGTCAAAATCAAGAAATTCCACCATATTCTGCAGTTTCCGGTACACTTTTTCACTTCCATAGTCAACGTATTTTTCGTCATCTATGGTTTCTTCTTTTTTTCTGCCGGAATTTCCGATATGATAAATCTTACTGCCATCATCTAATGTCTCATACAGCATTTCCCAGTCCGGCACCAGAAATTCCGGCATTGCCTGGATATCACTCACGCCAAGCACAAGACCGATATTGCAGTTTTCACATTTCAAAAAGCGCGCCGTAAGCTGCATGGTACTTTTAGAAGCCAGCTGAAAACGGTTCAAAACAAACAGAACCGGATGCCTGTCAGCAATGGCACACAGCATGCGCTCAAGTGCCGCCAACATGCGTTCCTGCTCATATGCCACCTCATCAAGCAAAATGATCTCCTCCCGCCCTGTATTATCCTGATTAAAATAACCAAGCAAAACCGGCCGGTGCAGATAATACACATCACACGTTTCCATAAATTCTTCAAACGTTCCCGTCATATACCGCCTGAACCCATCACAGATCATGGTAAGATAGGGCTCATACGCACAGGTAATCTCCCCCGTTTCAAATTCATGTACCTGTACGAAAATGTCTTCATTTTTCTCAAGCTGCTTTGTATCATTTAAGTTTTCTACGGAAAATTGTCCACTGTATCTGACTAAAAGATGGTTCTTTTCCACAGTTCCCAAACCGGCTGCTACCTGTTCTATCGCACCATCATAATATTTTTCTATCATCTTCTCCTGCCCCCTGGAAAAATAATATTTTGTGTTACATGTACTTTTTCTGTCCTGTAATTCATCGTAGAAACGCTACCGGAATCGTTTTCATATTATGTAAAAAGGAAACAGAACCTTGTGATCCGTGAAACCTGGCTGTGTTCCCCGGATCATTTTCCAGTTCTGTTTTCATTCAAAGTAATCCATCTGTTTTCAAACAGACTATTAATTATCTTAGTATGCTTTACCCCAATATACTAATTTGTGTGCCGGCTTTCCACAGCATACACAGACATCTGAAATGTGCTCCTGATCGTTAAACGGCATACAGCGTGAGGTCACTGCAAGGTCTTCTTTGATCTTGTCCTCGCAAGCCTGATCCCCACACCACATTGCACGGATAAAGCCCGGTTTCTCATTTGCAATCGTGGTAAATTCTTCGTAATTATGTGCATCCCAGATATGTGCATCTCTGTGTGCTTTTGCACGCGCAAACATATCTTTCTGAATCTGCTCTAACAACTCTGGCAGTTTTGCTTCAAGTTCGTCTAATGCGATCTCAATCTTCTCTCTGGTATCACGGCGTACTGCCACACATTTGCCTGCTGCGATATCCTTTGGTCCAAGTTCGATACGAACCGGGATACCTCTCATTTCCTGCTCAGAGAACTTCCATCCCGGGCTCTTGTCGGAATCATCAAGTTTTGCACGGCAGACTTTTCCGATGCGTTCACAGACTTCTTTTGCAGTGTCAAGCACACCGTCTTTCTGCTGCTGGATCGGGATGACCATAGCCTGTACCGGTGCAATACGCGGCGGCAGCACCAGACCCGAATCATCTCCGTGTACCATGATGATCGCGCCGATCAGACGTGTCGTCATACCCCAGGATGTCTGATATACATACTGAAGTTTGTTATCTTTATCCGTATACTGGATGCCAAATGCTTTCGCAAATCCATTGCCAAAGTTGTGGCTGGTTCCTGACTGTAATGCCTTTCCATCATGCATCAGTGCTTCGATCGTGTAAGTTGCCTCCGCACCTGCAAATTTTTCTTTTTCCGTCTTCTGTCCGCGTACAACCGGCATTGCTAATACTTCCTCACAGAAATCCGCATAGACATTTAACATCTGTACGGTTCTCTGCTCTGCTTCCTCTGCGGTCGCATGTGCGGTGTGTCCCTCCTGCCATAAGAACTCTCTGGAACGTAAGAAAGGACGTGTCTCCTTCTCCCATCTTACAACAGAACACCACTGGTTATATACCTTTGGCAGATCACGGTAAGACTGGATGATGTTTTTATAGAAATCACAGAACAATGTCTCAGAAGTCGGTCTGACACACAGACGTTCCGGAAGCTGATTCAAACCACCATAAGTTACCCATGCAACCTCCGGTGCAAATCCCTCCACATGATCTTTTTCTTTCTCTAACAGACTCTCCGGGATAAACAGCGGTAAATATACGTTCTCAACACCGGTCTCTTTGAAACGGCGGTCTAACTCATGCTGAATATTTTCCCAGATCGCATAGCCTGCCGGACGAAGGATCATACATCCCTTTACGGATGAATAATCGATCAGTTCCGCTTTCTTGACCACATCTGTATACCACTGGGCAAAATCTTCCTCCATGGAAGTGATTGCCTCTACTAACTTCTTGTCCTTTGCCATGATAAATCTCCTTACTCTTCTATCTAAACCTTTGGATTTATTTTATGATAAACCAAAAGGCTTGTCAATTTCAAACTCCAGTTTTCTATGCGTTTTCGGATGCCGGAACGCGATCTTAAAAGAGCACAGTGCAAGCTGTCCGCCCGACGGTGCAATGTTTTCTTTGAAGTTGTACTTTTTATCCCCAACGATCGGCATCCCTGCATGTGCAAGCTGCACCCGGATCTGATGGTGGCGTCCGGTATCAAGTTTGATACGCAAAACGGCATGTTTTCCATCCTGCTCGACCACCTCATAGGAAAGGCTGGCATGTTTTGCCTGCGGTGTTCCTCTTTCCACCACCTCGGAGGTATTTGTCTTTCCATTCTGTAAAAGTTCATCCTCTAAGGTTCCTTTTTTCTTTTCCGGCACGCCGTCCGTCATCGCATAATAATATTTGTCCGCCAGTTTTGTTTTGATCTGGCGGCTTAGATCTGCCGCTGCTTCTTTATTTTTTGCAAACACCATAATGCCTTCCACCGGCTGGTCTAACCGATGTACCACACCAATATAAGGAAGCTCCCCTTTGGATGCACGGTAATTTTTTAGCAGGCTCTCCATGTCCGCCTGCCCGATGCGTCTGGTCTGTGTCGCCACGCCTGCCGGTTTTTTACAGACGATAATGTCTTCATCTTCATAAATGATCGCTGGCTGCATACTGTTCCTCATTTCTACTGCTTGATCGGCATATTGTCCACGCAGCTTTTAAAATCATCTCTCCTTGCAGATTCTTCTCCCGGCAAAGGAGTAGCTCTCTTTCCACCGCTCTTAGAACATTCCTGGCACGCATCTGCCCCTGCAGATGCCTCTGTTCTTCCAAATCTGCACTGTTCCAGGTGATCTCCGCTTGCAAGATACACGCCCTCTGTGCTTTCTTCTGCCATTACAACAACTGGTTTTTCGTAGTTACTCATTTGTGTTTCCTCGCTTATCCTATATTGATCGGGATATGAAAAATGTGCCCTGTTTTTCTGTCCTGTTATCTGAACCCGAACTTTTTTATTATATACCCTTTTTATACTCTATCTCAAGCTCTTCTGCAAGATATCCATCACTCATGCAATGCATGTCGGAAATGCAGCTTTTTCAAAGCATCTTCTGTCCGAAAGCAAATCTGCATATTCGGCTTTTCATAGCGAAGACGGTTAATCGCTTCTTTCTTATCAATCAAATGATCAAAATCTTCCGTTTCTGATCTGTACTTTCATCAAATTCATATTACTTCTTTGAAAACGATGTACTGGCAATAAGGCGCGGAAGCCATTTTCTGACTTCCGCGCCATTTTTCTTTTCTCTGATACATGCAAAATAAAAAACCTTTACAGTTTAAATGTATATCCTACACCCCAAATAGTCGGAGAATATTTGGGATAAAAACTAAAGTTTAAAGCGGTATCCTACACCCCAAATAGTCTCTATATACTGAGGTTTATTGGTATTCATCTCGATCTTCTCACGGATCTTTTTGATATGCACGGTCACAGTTGCGATATCACCGATCGATTCCATATCCCAGATCTCACGGAAGAGTTCTTCCTTCGTGAACACATGGTTCGGGTGCTCTGCTAAGAATGTTAAAAGGTCAAATTCCTTGGTCGTAAACTGTTTTTCTTCCCCGTTGACCCAGACACGTCTTGCTGTCTTGTCGATACGGATGCCGCGGATCTCAATCACGTCGTTCTCTACTGCGTTGCTTCCGATCAGGCGCTCATAGCGGGCAAGGTGTGCCTTTACCCTCGCGACAAGCTCACTCGGTGAGAACGGCTTTGTGATGTAATCGTCCGCGCCAAGTCCCAGTCCCCTGATCTTATCGATATCGTCTTTTTTGGCAGATACCATGAGGATCGGTGTATTTTTTTCCTCTCTGATCTGTTTGCAGATCTCAAAGCCGTCAATGCCCGGCAGCATCAGATCTAAAATGTACATATCAAAATCTTCGGAGAGCGCACGTTTTAATCCGACCACGCCGTCATTCTCAGTCTCCACCTCAAACCCGCTGAGTTCTAAATAATCTTTCTCCAGGTCTGCGATTGCAACCTCATCTTCAATAATCAAAACTTTACTCATTTGGTACCTCCTGATATTTACGAATTACAAAATACATGACCGTTCCGATGGACTCTTTGCTGGTCGCCCAGATCTTTCCACCATGGTCTTCTATGATCTTCTTTACAATGGACAGACCAATACCGCTGCCGCCGGTTGCCGAGTTGCGCGACGCATCCGCGCGGTAAAACCGGTCGAAAATATATGGCAGGTCTCTTGCGGAAATACCTCTTCCGTTGTCCTCGATCTCCACCTGAATAAAGTCACCGACATCCTTGATGCGGATATTGATAAATCCCTGCTGTTTATCCAGATACTTGATGGAATTGCCGATAATATTGTGGATCACACGACGAAGCTGCTCCGGATCTGCTATGATCAAAACATTTTCGTCCACATAATTAAAGTAGGCAAGCCTGATATTTTTTGTTTCAAGATCAAGTCCGATCTCTTCTACGCAATCATTAAAATATTCCGATACATTGATCTTTGCGAAATTGTAAGGGATACGGTTCGTATCAATTTTAGCATACAATGTCAACTCATTTAAAAGCGTATCCATCTCATTTGCCTTATTGTAGATCGTGCGGATATATTTATCCCGCTTCTCCGGTGTATCCGCCACGCCATCCATCAGTCCTTCCGCATACCCTTTTACTGCCGTGATCGGCGTCTTTAAATCATGTGCAATATTGCTGATGAGCGTCTTGTTTTCTTTTTCTCCCTCAATCTTTTCCTCCGCATTATCCTTTAAGCGCAGGCGCATCTCCTCAAACGATCTGCAGAGTTCCCCAATCTCATCCCTGCTGTCCGATTCCACTGAAAAATCAAGATTGCCGTCCTTGATATTCTCAGCCGCCGTCTTCAATTTGTTCAGAGGATGCACAATACTCTTATACAGCCAGAACATGGCAATAAAACTTCCTGCAAATAAGATCAGCAGTGACGTTATAATAATCTGCGCCACCAGTTTCTTGATCTGCGGTACAATCTGCGCCACATTGGTATATATTAATACTTGTCCGACTGATCCATCAGAAAATGTGAAATTCGTCTGCAGAATATGATAAGGCTGCTCATCCATAACATAAAGGCTCTCATCCTTGCCATCCTTTGGAGAATAATTCAGGTCATCTTTATAATTTCCTTCCTTTGGAAGTCCTGAATAAATATTCTGCCAGTCCTTCTTCACCAGCAGATAAGAAGAATGATTGGAAAGTCTCTCATTCAATTTCTTCAGATAAGCCTGATCCAACAGCTTATCCGGATCCTCCTTCGTCACCTGTTCCAATTCCTCCACCGTGGATGCTGTCATATGCCCCAGCATGCTCATGGGATCCAGGATCATTTCGTAACTGGACTGATCCAGATCATACTTCTGCTCCATAGAGTTCAGTCCCATCTTCATCACACCGAATACCGTCGCCAGAATCAATACAACCGGACAGATAAAAGCCAGAAAATAAGATATCTTTATTCTTGTTAATAATTTCAAAAAATCACCACCGATTTTAAACATTCAACTTATTATATCATAATCAAGAAAAGGAATTGTAAAAGATAATAAAATTTTTTATGAAAAAGAGATAAAGATAAACGCAGAACTATTTTCATCATCGAAAATAGTCTGCGTTTGTATACGTAAGCCCATACATGGGCCTGCTTCATTATTCGCGTAACCTAAAGATAAGCCTTTAATGTATCTACCTTGTCCAGTTTCTCCCAAGGCAGATCCAGATCGTTGCGGCCAAAATGACCATAAGCGGCTGTCTGTTTATAAATTGGTCTTCTCAGATCAAGCATACGGATGATGCCTGCCGGACGAAGGTCAAAGTTGTCTCTGATAATCTCAACAATACGGCTGTTGGATAACTTGCCTGTGCCAAACGTATCAACCATAATCGATGTCGGATTCGCTACACCGATGGCATAAGATAACTGAATCTCACACTTATCTGCAATACCTGCTGCTACCAGGTTCTTGGCAACATAACGTGCAGCGTAAGCAGCAGAACGGTCAACCTTTGTGCAGTCCTTACCGGAGAAAGCACCGCCGCCGTGGCGAGCATAACCACCGTATGTATCTACAATGATCTTACGGCCTGTCAGACCACTGTCACCGTGAGGTCCGCCGATAACAAAACGGCCTGTTGGGTTGATGAAGAACTTTGTATGCTCATCGACCATCTCTGCTGGAAGAATTACATCAAAAACATACTTCTTGATATCTTCATGAATCTGTTCCTGTGTTACTTCAGGATCATGCTGTGTTGAAAGGACAACAGCATCCAGACGAACCGCCTTGCCTTTCTCATCATATTCAACCGTAACCTGTGTCTTGCCGTCCGGTCTGAGGTAAGGCAGTGTACCATCTTTACGAACCTTTGTCAGCTGACGCGCCAGCTTGTGAGCCAGTGCGATCGGATATGGCATATATTCTTCTGTTTCATTGGAAGCATATCCAAACATCATACCCTGGTCTCCGGCTCCGATCGCATCGATCTCGTCTTCTCCCATCTTAGCTTCCAGAGCTTTGTCTACGCCAAGAGCGATATCTGCTGACTGCTCATCGATCGCAGTGATGACTGCACATGTGTCAGCATCAAATCCATATTTTCCACGGGTATAACCGATCTCTCTTACTGTATCTCTTACGATCTTCTGGATATCAACGTAAGCGCTTGTTGTGATCTCGCCCATAACAAGTACAAGACCTGTTGTTGTAGCAGTCTCGCATGCTACACGGCCCATTGGGTCTTTTTCCATGATTGCGTCAAGAATGGCATCGGAAATGGCATCGCACATTTTGTCCGGATGACCTTCAGTTACAGATTCGGATGTAAATAAAATCTTTTCTTTCTCCATGATTGGTTCCTTTCTTTTTTATCTGGTCTATTAATCAATAAGTTATCTGCGTACATAACAAAATAAGACAGCCCAAACAATAGGACTGTCTTGAATTTGATTTCAATCCTCTTATTGTTCGATCACTCGCTCAGGTTGGCACCTTCCTCTCAAGGGAGGGGTTGCCGTGGCTTCACAGATCCTTTGTATCTCCACCACTCTGAATAAAAGGCCATTTTATGAAGTTATCGCAGTACATACAATAAACTTATTTTATATACTTGTCAAGTATCTCGGATGACAATTTTTATCAACCTACGCGAAGACGGAATTTCTGGATTTCTTTCTCACTGGAAACTCTCTCGATCTCTGCGCCGAGGCTTCTCAGTTTCTCCTCGAAATTCTCATATCCTCTCTGGATATAAACAATATCATCTACTACTGTGATTCCATCTGCTGCCAGACCTGCAATTACCAGAGCAGCTCCTGCACGGAGATCCGGTGCGCTGACTCTTGCGCCTGTAAGCTTGCGGACACCATCAATGATAGCAGAATTTCCCTCAACTTTAATATTCGCTCCCATTCTGGAAAGCTCGTCCGCATATTTGAAACGGTTCTCAAAGATACTCTCTGTTACGATACTTGTTCCTTCTGCAAGGGCAAGTGTAACAGCGATCTGCGGCTGCATATCTGTCGGATATCCCGGATATGGAAGAGTCTTGACATGAGTGCGGTGAAGTCTCTTGCCTGCACGTACACGTACTGCATCATCAAATTCTTCAACCTCACATCCGATCTCCTCAAGTTTGGCAGTTGTTGCCTCAAGATGTTTCGGGATAACATTCTTAACTGTAACATCCCCACCAGTTGCAGCAGCAGCAAACATAAAAGTTCCTGCCTCGATCTGGTCCGGAATGATAGAATACTCTGTACGATGAAGTTTCTCAACACCCTTGATACGGATAACGTCAGTTCCCGCACCCTTGATGTTGGCTCCCATACTGTTCAGGAAGTTCGCAACATCTACAACATGCGGCTCTCTCGCTGCATTCTCGATCGTAGTACGGCCAGATGCCATAGAAGCTGCCATCATAATGTTGATCGTCGCACCTACAGATACAACATCAAGGAAAATATGGCTTCCATGAAGGTTCTCTGTCTCTGCAACGATCGCACCATGAAGGATGTTCACATCTGCACCTAATGCACGGAATCCCTTCAGATGCTGATCGATCGGTCTGCTTCCGATGTTACATCCACCTGGAAGCGGAACCTCCGCATGCTTGTACTTACCAAGTAACGCACCAAGAAGATAATAAGAAGCACGAATCTTCTTAATAAATTCGTAGTCAACACTGAGATTGCCGATGGTAGAACCGTTGATCTTTACAGTAGATTTATCGACACGCTCAACCTGAGCACCAATCTCTGCAATAGCCTCAAGCAGAACATTGATGTCCCTTACATCTGGCAGATTCTCGATTAATATAGTTTCATCAGTCATAATGGCTGCTGATAATATTGCAAGAGCAGCATTCTTCGCGCCTGCAATATCCACTTCTCCAACCAGAGGATTGCCGCCTTTAATCACATACTGTTCCATAACACACCTCTATTATTTTACTCCTCTATGAGCAAGAAACTTTCTCTGAATTTACGACGGAAACATACGTTCCGCAACACCGTTTTTTAGGTCAGTTGTATATTATAACACATATTTCGGATTTGTAAACTATTTCTCTCCCCGTTTCAGTGCATCCAGCACGATCTGAAGGCTTCCCTCCAGATCTTTATCTTCCTCGTCTACAACAATATCCGCATATTTCTCATACAATACAGTACGTTCCTCATAAAGACTCTCCAGTGTCTGGCCCTCTTTCAGAACAACTCCACGGTCTTTCAGATTGCCAAGACGTTTGGACAGCAGCTTCAGAGAAATCTTCAGATATACCACAACTCCTTCTGATTTCAGATGCTGCATTGCCTCATCACAATACACGACACTGCCACCTGTGGCAATGACCGTATTCTCAACCTGGATAGACGCATTCACACGATTCTCCACCGCCTTGAATCCGTCAATTCCATCCTGCTCAATGATCTCACTTAAAGTTCTCTTTTCTTCCTTCTGGATCAGCAGGTCTGAGTCAATAAACTGGTAACCAAGCACTTTCGCAAGTACAACACCGATGCTGCTTTTTCCCGCACCAGGCATCCCTATCAGTGTAATATTATTCATACTGTGTCCTTTCATTTTAACATAGCTGTAACAAAATCTCAACAATCGTTCCTGTGCCGTGTTATTCTCAGCGTTTCTTCTTACCGTTTTTCTTCTTCACGCTGTAGCCAAAAGTTCCCACCTTCCGGCCACCAGCCAGATATTCCCCATGGGAATAAACCAGAAGTCCCGCATCATTGAGATGGAACTTGTTGTTTTTGTCCATATATGCTTCATCCGCATGAACCGCAAGTACATCTGCAAGAAACATATCATGCGATCCCAGTTCCTTCACCTCTCGTACTCTGCACTCGATGGAAACCGGTGCTTCCCCGATCATCGGAGCAGAAACATACTGTGCTTTCTCTTTTGTAAGATTCAGTTTTTCGAATTTGTCAACATCCCGGCCGGACCGGACTCCGCAGAAATCCGTCGCAAAAGCCAGTTTTTCTGTTGTAAGGTTAATAACAAACTCTCCCGTTTTTTTCAGCATTCCATAAGAATAACGGGATGGTCGGACTGAAATATAAGCCATCGCCGGATTCGTACAGACCGTTCCTGTCCACGCAACGGTAATAATATTGTCGTTGCCCTCTCCGTCCGTGACACTGACCATCACTGCCGGCAGCGGATAGATCATATTTCCCGGTTTCCAAATCTGTTTTGCCATTGATCCGGCCTCCTTATGCGTAATCGCTGTTCATCAGCTGAGCAGCCTCCATCATCGCCGGAATCAGCTGTTTCTTTCTGGAAACCACACCTGGCAGACAGAACGCATCTCCGTCCGGCTTCTTCTCAAAAGCGATCTCAGCCATCTGCTGGCTGCCCTCACCATAAAACAGAAGCTCTGTAGATTCCTCCAGAATATTCGTCAGCATAAAGTAAACTCTCGTGATATCGTGACGTCCACACTCGCTGACCATAAACGGCATCAGCTTCTCCTTGATCTCTTTCAGCTCTTCGCTGTCCATGGAACTGATCTGGCCCACACCAAAGGAAACATTGCCCTCGCCAATAAACTTCTTGTAATCCTGGTAAAAAATCTCCTCCGGGGATTTATCTTTCAGATTACTTCCTGCTGAGAACATCTCTCTGGCAAAATCCTCTATCTTAATTCCCGCGATCAGGGCAAGGGCGCTGGCAGCGATCTTATCCGTCTGTGTACAGGTCGGTGAACGGAACATCAGCGTATCTGAAATAATGGCCGCACAGAGAAGTCCCGCAATTTTTTCCGGAATCTCCAGACGCTGCTCTCCGTAAATCTCATAAAGGATTGTACCCGTACATCCCACAGGCTCATTACGGAACGCTACCGGTGTCATGGTCTGCAATGTTCCAAGCTTATGATGGTCAATAATCTCAAGAATCTCCGCCTTCTCAATATTATCAACAGCCTGATCCACCTCATTGTGATCTACAAGAACAACTTTTTTCTTGTGCATGTCCAGGAAATTACGTCTGGAAATCGTTCCGATACACTTTCCATGAGGATTGATAACCGGGAACGCTCTGTGGCGGTTTTTGACCATAACATCCTGGATATCATCTGTAAAATCCTCGGTATTAAACGTAACCATGTTATCCCGTTTCATAACATAGCTGACCGGAATACTCTGATTGATCAGACGGGCGATGTTAAAGGTATCATAAGGTGACCGGATGATCACGATATTTTTTTCGTGGGCCAGCTTCACAACCTTCTCGGAAACCACAATGTTCAGCCCTACAATAATACAGCTTACATTCTGGCTGATGGCCTGAAGATGATCCTCCTCACGGTCTCCCATGATGATCATATCATTCTCCTCAATAAATTCCTCCATCATCTTCGGATTGGCTGTTCCAACCAGAACACGTCCCTTGACAAAATATCCGTGGCCATTTCCTTCCACCACTTCTCCGCCAACCGTCTCCGCAATCCTCTGATACTGTGTCCGCGCATTGGAAAGCAGATAACTGTCTGTGGTATCCATATAAGTCTTGGCAATATCTCCGATGGTCACAAGACCTTCCAGGCATCCCTCCTTATCACGGATCGGAAGGGATACGATTCCGTTCTCCTGCATCAGATCCCAGGTATTTTTCAGTGACATGTTTTTGTCTGCCTGGGGACTGAGACGGATATCCATATCCTTGACCTGTGTTCCGATATTTCCCAGATAAGCCGGCGGCTGTACACCAAAACGGTTCAGCACATATCTGGTCTCCTCATTGATCTGACCAGCTCTCTTCGGAATATATCTCTTACTCTGTGTAGTCCTGTTTTTAATATCCGCATAAGCGATCGCCGAACAGATGGAATCCGTATCCGGATTCTTATGTCCGATTACAAATATTCTCTCCTGTTTCTTCATTCACATCCATCCTTTTTCATCCAAAAATATAACAATTAATCAAGTTTGATGTTCGCAAAAAGTGAACCAAGAGATGTGGTTGCCTCTTCTCCTGACTCCGGCAGTTCAAAAGTCTCTTCCTCAACTTCCTTCGCCATCAGATCCGATGCCTCTTTGATACTCAGGCTCAGCTTGCCATCCTTGATCGCAATTACTTTCACCTTAACCTTGTCTCCCACACTTATCGCCTCTGATGGCTTCTTAATTCTTTTTTCGCAGATCTGGGAAATATGAACCAGACCGGAAATTCCGTTTCCAAGATCAACAAACGCACCATAAGGCTGCAGGCTCTCAACCGTTCCCTCTGTCACGAAACCAACCTCAATATTGGAAATCTTGTTTCTGCGCTCCTTCTCTGCTTTCTCACGGAGAAGTTCCTTTGCAGAAAGTACCAGTCTCTTTTTCTCTTTATCTACATCAATTACCTGAACCTGAAGCGGCTTGTTCAGGTACTCTTCTGTATCCTCTACATAATTCAGCGCAAGTTTGGATGCCGGGATAAAACCTCGAACACCTTCCACATAAGCAATGGCTCCGCCGTTTACGATTCCCTTTACAACAACATCCAGTGCTTCCCCGGATTCCTGAAGCTCCTTCAGTTTATCCCATGCAAGTACATCTGCTGCCTCTGCTCTGGAAAGAAGAATATTTCCCTGTCCGTCATCTTTCCTAAGAACGGTTGCCTGGATCTCTTCTCCCGGCTGAACTGCCTCTTTAATATTAAATCCCGGCTCTCTGGAAAATTCCTCTGCCGGAATAAATCCCTCAGCATAATATTTAAGATCAAGAACAACTCCTGTCTCATCCACACTGACCACTGTCCCGGCGATGATATCACCTTCCTCAATTTTCTTAAAAG
>OLPI01002097.1_pt1 | contig 16228 bp, 11 predicted proteins | sample 1672361 | NCBI WGS metagenome assembly OLPI01 (sample SAMEA3136675, study PRJEB25190) | human gut metagenome
GCGAGGATAGAGAGGTTCCTGTGAAAAGACTTACACAGGCTTCTTGACAAGCCCAAGAGCAATACGGCAACCGCTCCATCCTGCTGCTCACGGGTTGGAATTCAGAGCTCACCCGTACGCTCGGCCTGTTCGGTGGTTTCACTAACTTCTGGGACACCAATTCTTACGGCTCATGGGACAAATGCCCCAACATTATTGGCTTCAATGTAAACAAAACGCCCGACCAAACCATTAACGACCGCTACGATTTGCGCAATTGCGAAACCATCGTGATGATGGCAATGAATCCCGCATGGTCGGCCGCGGGCAGCCAAATGCTCAACTACCTTGAAGCCAAAAAGGCTGGCGCAAAATTCATCTACATCGACCCGATGTATTGCGAAAGCGCCGCAGCGCTCGACGCGGAATGGCTGCCTATTCGCCCCGCAACCGACATGCCCTTCATGTTCGGCTTGGCATATGCGATGCTCGAGCAAGACGACAAGGAAGGCATCATCGATTGGGACTTCCTGAATAAGTGCACAGTCGGTTTCGACGCCGACCACATGCCGGCCGACGCCAAGGATAATAAAAACTTCAAAGACTACGTCATGGGCACCTATGACGGCACGCCGAAAACGCCCGAATGGGCAAGCGAGATTTGCGGCATCGAAGCCGATGCGATTCGCAAACTCGCAGTTACCATGGGCAAGAAGAACAAGGTCGCCTTCTTGAGCTCCGCGGCGAATGCCCGCGTGAACAACGTGGACAGCCTGCCGCAACTCGTGATGACGATTGGCGCCATGGGCGGCCACATGGGCAAATCGGGCCACATGACTGGCACGACCATGCACTGCACGTCGGGCAATGGCGGCTATGCATTGGTCACGAACGGCAAAGACGGCCTTCCCAAAATTGAGAACCCCGTTGATGACGCCATCAACGGCAACGAGATTTGGGATGCGATTCTGAACGGCCACTACAAGTTCACCGGCACGGGCCACTACGATCCCGCTGAGCAGCGCGACATCGACATTCACGTCATTTACAGCAACGGCGGCAACAAGCTGCAGACCAATGTTGGCATGACGAAGGGCATCGAGGCCTTCCGCAAGGTCGACATGGTAGTAAGCCACGCGCAGTTCTACACGACGTCGGCTCGCTACTCCGACATCGTGCTCCCCATTTCCACGGAATGGGAGCGCGCCCATGGTCTTATCGGCGGCAACCTCGTCCACAAGAGCAATCGCGAAATGGTACAGGCATACGAGCGCATCATCGACCCGCTGTTCGAGAGCAAGTCTGACCAGGATATCGCCTGCGAGCTCGGCGAGAAGCTCGGTTTAAAGAAGGAAGACATCTATCCGTTCGACGCTGAGCAGCAGTTCTTCAACGTGCTCACCTCGATGAAGGTCATCGACGCCGACGGAAAAACCGAAAAGAACGCCGTAAAAGTCACCGACGATGACATCAAGGCGCTCGGCGTTGACGGATCTGCACAAGATGGCGAGCTCGAATACACCGAGCTCATGAAGCGCGGCGTATACCAGGTGGAACGCCACGTGGGCGACAACTACGGCTACATTGCCCTCGAGGATTTCTGTAAAGACCCCGAGAAGAATCCCGTCGACACCCCGTCCGGCAAGCTCGAAATCTACAGCCAATCGTGGGCCGACATGGTCAACGCCATTGGCTGGAGCACCATTGAGCCGATTCCTACCTATATCCCCGTTGCAAACGGCTACGAAAGCAGCTTCGCCGATTGGGGCAGCAAGACTCCCGGCGAATATCCGCTGCAGGTAATCAATCCGCATTACCTGCGCCGCGCACACACCGCATTCGACAACGTATCGTGGCTGCGCGAAGCATGGACCAATCCGGTTTTCATTTCTCGCGAAGACGCAGCAGCGGCCGGCATTGCCGATGGAGATACGGTGCTCCTTACGAGCCCGGTAGGCAAATGCGTGCGCCCTGCAACCGTTACCGCACGCGTGCGCCCAGGCGTTGTCGCCCTGCCTCATGGCGCGTGGGTGCAGGTCGACGAAGAAACAGGCATCGACCAAGCCGGTGCGGACAACTACCTCATCGCGCAAACCCCGACAGGCGCTGCGGTATCTGGCTACAACTCCGCCCTTTGCAAGATTGAAAAATACACGGGCACCGCTTTGGGAGCCGACGCCGACCTGCCCGCTCGCATGCCCCTGAAAGATGGTGAATAATCATGGCAACTGAAGAAACCAAGCGAATGGGCTTCTATTTCGATCAAAATTCTTGCGTTGGCTGCAAGACCTGCCAAGTCGCCTGCAAAGATAAAAACGATCTCGAAGTTGGTACCCTGTTCCGCCACGTGGTCGACTTCGAGGTTGGCGAGTTCCCCTCGGTGAAGTCGTACCATTACGCGGCAACGTGCAACCATTGCGAGAACCCCGCATGCGTCGAGGCTTGCCCGACCGAGGCCATGTACATCGACGAGACCGACGGCACCGTGCAGCACAACGACGAGAAGTGCATCGGCTGCCAATATTGTGTGCAGTCGTGCCCCTACAGCGTACCTCAGTACCTCGAGGAGCAGAAAATGGTGCACAAGTGCGACGCGTGCTACGTGCTGCGCCAGAATGGCGAGCAGCCCGCTTGCGTGGCCGCATGCCCCATGCGCGCGCTCGAATTCGGCGTCTACGATGACCTGGTTGCAGCGCATCCCGATGCCGTCGACCAAATTGCGATTCTGCCCGATTCTTCCCAAACGGGCCCGCATACCCTCATCGACGCTCGCCCGGCGGCGCTCGAGAACGATTTCCGCAAGGTAATCCTGTAAAAGCACACGCCCTCCAACAAGCCGCGCCAGTATCCCTCCCAGCTGGCGCGGCTTTCGCGTATCATAGTTCGAAGGGAAGGAACCGCTATGGAAGCAAACGAGATCATTGCGAACGCATGCGCAAACCGCGCGTTCATCTATCAATATTTATGGCGTGTGTTTAGCGATGTGCCTGATGAGACGCTCATCGAGACCACGCTCCGCACAACGCGCGAACAATTCGAACTGTTCTTTGGCGCCGACTCGCCAGAAATGAAAGAGTTCGCGGCACTCTGCGTTGAGCTCCACACAGCATTGGCGCTCGATGCAAACGCTTCGAGCCTGGCAAACGAATATACGCGCCTGTTCATCGGCCCGGGGAAACTCCCTGCATCGCCCTGGGAATCGGTATATGCATGCGGCGAAGAGCTGGTATTTCAGCAAAGCACGCTCGACGTTCGTGCCGCATACCACGCCGCTGGGTTCGCCGCGGCAGGCTACCCGCACGTCCCCGACGACCATATCGCAACCGAACTCGCGTTCATGGCAGCGTTGTGCGACGAAGCGAAGGCGTGCGCCTCTTCGGGCGATATGCCTGGCGCAAAGGTCGCGCTCGGCCGTCAGGCGATGTTTCTAGCCGAGCATCTAGGTTGTTGGGTGGGCGAATTTGCCCAACGTCTGACTAGCCACTTGCCGAAAAGTGCCAGCAGCTTCTACGTTCACGCCGCAAATCTGGCCGCTGTCTTGTGCAAGGCTGATGCAACCGCAACAGCGGAGCTTTTGGAGGCATGCCCGAAATAGCACGGGCAACAGCTCGCCTTAGGGGGAAGGCGCGATGGGGAAACTGGAATCAAACGTTCGAAAAGTGAAACTGCGTACAAAGTTCGCCGTGCTCATGGTGACGCTGTTCGCCGTCGCCTTGGCGGTAAACGTCGTGTGGACGACAGAAGCCCAGCGTCAACAAACCGAGAATGAACTGCAGGAAAAGGGTTTGGTGCTCTCGCAGCAAATGACCGCCATGTGGGATTTCATGTCGGCGAACCAAGAGAAGCTCGAAGCTGCCGCATATGGCAGCACGGGCAGCTATCAGGGCCTGCATTGCGCCGTCGTCGGCCGAAGCATAGGCCGGCTGTTCTCCATCGAGTCGGGTTACACCACGCGCTTCGTGAACTTCAATCCGCGCAATTCCGAAGACGAGCCCGACGAATTCGAAGCAGCGGGTCTCGATGCGCTCTATGCCGACCCGACGCTTACGTATTATGCGAACGTCACGCAGTACGATGGATCGCAGGTATACCGGTACATGGCGCCCATGGAAATCAAGAAGAGCTGTCTGGAATGCCATGGCGAGCCAGCAGGCGAACTCGACGTTACGGGCCACGCGAAGGAAGGCTGGAGCGTGGGCGATGTGGGCGGAGCCATCTCCATCGTGATTCCTATGGATATCTACATTCAAGCCGAACGCGACAACGTTGCGCACAATGTGGAATTCTTCGTCGCGGTACTCGTTGCATGTCTACTTATCGTATACGCCGCACTATCGTACCTGGTCACGCGACCACTTGCACGCATCCGCGGCGGCGTTGAGAAGATTCAGGCGGGCGAACTCGACGCGAAACTCGAACGGGTCGAATCGTCGCCCGAATTGAATTCGCTGGTCGACGAATTCAATAAAATGACGCGCGAGCTCTCCGACCTCTATGACAGTCTCGAATCCCAAGTTGCCGATCGCACGGCGCAGCTCGCCCAAGCCAACGCCGTGCTCGAGCGACAACGTGCCCAGCTGGAAGAAGCCAACGAACGCTTGGCCCAAGACAACCAGTACAAATCGGACTTCTTATCGATGATGAGCCATGAGCTTCGCACGCCGCTCACCTCGATTTTGGCATTTTCCGAAATACTCAACAGTGAAGGAGCGCCCCGCGATGCGCGCGAAGCCCAGGTGCGCCAGGAGATTGAAACGAATTCGCGCGTACTTCTGCTCATGATTAACGACATCTTGGAAATGAGCCGCGTCGACGCAGGCAAGACTGAGCTTTCATGCGAGCCAGTAGAGCTCGGCGATGTAGTGGGCATGGTGGAATCGGTCATGCGTCCTCTTGCCGAGCACAACGGCATCGACTTCTCGTGCTCCATCGATGCCGACGTGCCGCTCATCGAAGCCGATTTCGAGAAAATTCGCCATGTGGTTGAAAACCTCGTCGGCAATGCGATGAAATTCACGCCCGAAGGCGGAAAGGTGCGCGTAACGGTGAGCTATCATCCCGAGTGCGAGCAGGCATGGATTTGCGTGGCGGATACGGGCATCGGCGTGGCGAAAGCCGATCGGGAGCGCATATTCGAGCGATTCGCGCAGGCCGATTCATCGGTATCCCGCAAATATCGGGGAACGGGCCTGGGCCTTGCTTTGGCGAAAGAATACGTCGAAATGCACAGCGGCGACATAACGCTCGAAAGCGAACTGGGACACGGGTCGGCGTTTACGGTGCGTCTGCCGATTCGCCAAGCGGTAAAGGAGGAATAGCGACATGGCCGAACCGTATAAAGTGATGCTCATCGATGACGATTGCGGCGTGCACACGCTCATTAAGCGCATTTTGGAAGATGCGGGGAATTCATATTGCGGCGCATACGGCGGCGAAGAAGGATTGGAAATGCTGTCGACCGAGCACCCCGACCTGTTGCTGCTCGACGTGATGATGCCTGGCATGAACGGCTTTGACGTGTGCAAGTCCATTCGCGAAAAGGGACGCCGAATCCCCGTCGTGTTCCTTTCCGCAAAAGGCGACATCGTCGACAAGTCGATTGGCTTCAAAGCCGGCGGCGACGATTACGTGGTGAAGCCGTTCTCTTCCGAAGAATTGCTGTTGCGCATCGAGGCGCATCTGCGTCGCCACAAAGCTAATTTGGCGTACGCGAAGGCAACGCAGCGCGAAGGATCGAGCAAAACGGGTAACCTTGAGATTTTCTTCAATCGCTATGAGGTGTATTTGCGCGGCAAGAAAATCGACCTCACCGCAAAGGAATTCGAGATCCTGGCGTTGCTCGCGTCGAACCCCGGCCAGGCGTTCACACGCGGTCAAATCTACGAGCACATTTGGGGCCGCGACAGCAACGTGGACGAAAGCAGCATCACCGTATTCATGCGCAAGATTCGCGAGAAGATCGAAGACAATCCCTCGCAGCCGAAATACCTGCTCACGGTATGGCGCGTGGGATACAAGTTCGCCGAACGAGTATAGACACAGCCTCGAGAAGCCAGAGCGTGAATCCCTGCCTCCACGGCGAAACACGGCTTTAAGTCTTGAGGCGACAACACCGTTCGCCCCTAAGCGGCATACGCACCAGCAGACGGCTAGGAGCTGGGCCAAAAGTGGAATCAAGTTGCCCGGCGACCAAGCCGCCCTGAACTAATCGCGCTCAAGCACGCGCATAAGGTCGCTTCTGCTGTGCACATCGCATTTCTCGTAAATATGACGCACGTGCGTCTTGACCGTCGAGCGCGATATGACGAGCTCATCTTGGATATATTGGGCATCGTGCCCCGTAACCCACAGCTCAAACACCTCGCGCTCTCGAGCCGAAAAACCATAGTGAGAGGCAACGGAATCGATGCGATTCTCAAGGCTCCGTTTGAGTATGTCTCCAACCCGAGCATCGAAATCTCCACCAGCCTCAGCAGTGGCATCGCTCACGCAAACCTCCAGGGTCGTTTCCGCCCTAGAAGACTCGCCGTCGGACACTGAGCGCTTCCGCGCGATGCGCCGCAATTCATCTTCCGTGGGACTCGCGAAGAAGAACGTCGTATCGGCATCGCGAAAAAGAAAACCAGCCGCCACGATAAGCGCGACAACAGCACACACCAAAAATTGTAAAGAGCTCACGCCGAATACGAGCGCGGACTCCTCTCCCAAGGAGATGCCAACATGGACAGCAAGCCTGCCCGCAGAAAACACCGCAAGGGCAGACATGCTGCCCGTTCGAACTGTTTCAGCGAGCAGCACCCACGTCAGCATTTCAAAGAGCATCATGCCGCAACGCACAAGTGCCTCAAGAGGGATGGCCGCAACTTCCTCGCCAACCGCCGCGAGCATAAGCACGGCAGCGAACGCAATGAGTGCGACTCTGTAAAGAACGCCCAGATTCAAGCTCGTTCGCGGAATGAGCAGCGTATATAAAAGCATGATGGTCGACGCGGCAACGACGGAAACGAAAAGCACACTCGGGCCGGAGAATTCAGCACTCGCATGTGCCGAATACACGCGAAGGCCACCATACACGAACGTCACCACCGCAAGCCCAACCAGGGCTCCGATGGGGACGGGCGAATGAGAAGGAGGCCCTTGAGGAATGCCGCCTTCCCAACCGACAGCGCGATTCGAGCCTCTGGAAAAGCACGCGCATGCGCTAAGTCCGGTAGCGAGGGGCAACGCCGTCGCAACCAAAGCGGCGACGGACCACGGCATAAACGATGTAGCGAAATAAACGAACCCTGCAAACGCGAACGAAAGAGCGGTGCAGATAACCGCATTCTTGGCATCGAGCGACCCATACACAACGCCCCATGCCAGCATGGGGCCGACAACAAACAAACCCGCCGAAGCCGCCGCGGCCGCATACATAATCGGCTGAGCGAAAAACGCCTGCATGCATGCTGTCGAAACCGACGCGAGCGCCGACGAAGAAATAACAAGCGCGAAAAGCGCACGATGCGGAAGAGCCTCGATTTTGCCACGCAAAAGGAACGCCGCGAGCAGCGGCAAGATCGCAGCGACAGAAGAAGCAAGGTGAGACGATGTCAAAGCGTCAATCGAAAGATTCTGACCGAGCGAGCCCACGGAATTAAAGGACACGAAAATCCATGCCCAATAGAATCCGAAGCCCATATACGCCACAATATTGCGAAACGCGCGCATTCATTCCTCCCCTGTTTTTTGCTTTTGGCATTGTAGCGCACGCACAGATTCATTTCGCGAAGCACCGCTCTCAACTGGAAATTATCGAGAAATCGTCCCAGAAGGTTGATGGGGCGTACGGGGTTCAACCCAGAAGAATGACGCGGCCGATACCGCCGGAGCATATCTTTCAACCATCGTATGGCGCAGCGATGCGCCGCAAGCATTCGACGCTACGGCGTCACAAATACAGGAGGAAAAATGAAAGCAATCAATGGCGTTTCTCGCCGCGCGTTCCTTGGCCTTGGCGCCACCGCCGCCGCAGGTGCTGCCGCAATGGGACTTATAGGATGCAGCCCCAAAGCCGACAGCAAATCAAGCACGACAGACTCAGCTTCGGGCGACACGGGCGATTCTACCCCGTCATTCCTGCAGAAGCCTGAGACTATTCCCGCGAGCGACATCAAGGAAACCGTCGACGTCGATATCGTGATAATCGGCGCGGGCATGTCGGGAATGTCGGCAACGCGTTCCGCAATCGAAAGCGGCGTCGCTGGAGAGAAAATCGCCGTCATCGAAAAGGGTGAGTCGTTCCAGGTTCGCTCAAACCAAATCGCCTCGTGCGGCGGACAAATCCAGGAAGCGCTCGGCATCAAAGTAGATAAAGCTGCCGTAACGGGATCGATTATGAAGGAATGCGGCTATCGTCCCAAGATGCCCATCATCAAGCTTTGGGCCGACAACTCCGCCGAAGCTTTGGATTGGTATCTCAGCGCGTCTGAGGGGCAGTACAGCACTGGCACCGAAGGCGATCCCTACGATGGCACGTCCATGAGCGTTCGCAAAATGCACTGGCCGCACCCCGCCGATGCAAACATCGAAAACGACTGGTACGACCTCTACGACGTATGCCAGATTTGCCTGCCCACCCATGCGCCCTACATGAAAAATGTTTACGACATTTGCGTTGCTGGCGGCGTGAACTTCATGTTCAGCACTTGGGCGCGCCAGCTGATTCGCGAAGACGGAGGCCGAGTAACGGGAGTCATCGTCGAAGATGTCGACGGAAACTATAAACAAATCAATGCCGCGAAAGCCGTCCTGCTCGCAACTGGCGACTATGCTAGCAATCGTGAAATGCTCGAGTACTACCAACCGTGGGCAACGCGCTACAACAGCATTTTCCCGAACACCGATGCAAAGGGCGAAAAGACGAATACGGGCGACGGCCAGCAAATGGGCATGTGGATTGGCGCGAAAATGGAAGATGGCCCGCACGCCCCCATGGTTCACAACATGTTCGGCCCGCTCGGCTGCGATGCATTCCTTCTCGTCGACATCGAAGGTGACCGCGTTATGAACGAAGACGTGGGCGGCACCTATATCCAGGCGCAAATTGCCCGAGCCCGCGAAAACATGCTGTGGCGCGTTTGGGACTCGAAGTGGCCCGAGCAGATCGGCCATATGGACACCGGCCATGGCAATGTAAACTGGCTTGTGAACAGCGGATCTGAAGTTCCCAACGGCTCCTATGGCCGCAGCGCCTATATCGCCCTCGATGAATCGAGCGAGGACGGCAACACCGCTAGCTACAATAGCTATTTCGCCGAAGGCACACCCACTCCGAATAAGCAGGGCGTGAAATGCGACACCTTGGAAGAGCTCGCCGAGAAGATGGGCGTTGACGCCGACAAGTTCGCAGCAACTATTGCTCGATACAACGAACTCGCCCACAACGGAAAAGACGAGGATTTCGGCAAGCGCGCCGACCGACTCTTCCCGATTGAGGAGGGTCCGTTCTTCGCATTCCCCATTACGAACTGCAACATTCTGGTGACCCTAGGCGGCCTTGAAACCACCGTTGATTTCGAAGTGCTCGACACCGAGGACAAGGTCATCGATGGCTTGTATGCGGTTGGCAATACCCAGGGCGGCCGCTTCCTCGTCGACTACCCCCTGCCTGCGCCTGGCGCGAGCCACGGCTTCGCCCTCACCCACGGCATGCTCGTGGGCCGCATTTTGGCAAAACTGTAACAACTCGCTGCCTAGCAAACCCTCCCCTCCCGCTAGGCAAGAAGAGACCCGCTTCGTTTTTGAACTGCCTTCCATTTCTCGGACACGAGAAATGGAAGGTTTTCTTATGCGCATCGATCTCAGAGTGAAGCACGACGTCGAGACGAGGAGGCATGCCGCCGAGCTGTTCGATTCGGGCGCGGGCTGCTGGGGCGCCTCACGCGCCTTTCCGTCCCCAGGGGCACCGTGAGACAATGGCAGCGGGTATACCGCGCGTTCGGAAGCAAGGTGCTGCTGAATCTGTCCCGATTCCAGTGACGCCTTTTACGCCGCGTTCGGGCGGCCTTCGTCTGCGGGCCAATTGGCCTCTTCGATTCCTCTCAAATTGAGCCCCACCCGTTTCAAGCACCGAAACTTCGACAATGAACCTCATATCCATATTTCATGTGGGAAGAAAAAACGAAAAGCCCCCTGTTTCCTATGAAGAAAAAAACGAAAAGTCCCTGTTTCCTGTGAAGACAAATGCTCAACCCTGCAGCACAATTCTCAAACAACCCGGGTAACTCATAAACACAAAAACAAGGAATGGGTGGCATGGAAACGAATATCTCCCGCAGAAATCTCATTAAAGGCGGTGCGGCATTTGCCGCGGCCGCAACTCTGCTCGGCGCTTCGGCTTGTTCACCGCGAAAAGATGCGGAAAACGCCCCAGCGGCAAAATCTGATCTCCCCGCTGACCTACGCGCGTCAGATTTTAAATACAGCGTGGTGGAAACCGACCCTATAACCAGCTTCGCCTCCGAAGAAACCTACGACATTGTGGTGGTCGGAGCCGGATGCGCCGGCGTTCCCGCAGTGCTTACCGCCGTTGAAGAGGGCGCGACCGTCGCATGCCTCCAGAAAGAGGCCACTGTTGCCGCCAACGGAAACGGCTGCTCTTTCGTAGTTAAAGAAGCTTCCAACTTGTCGGGCATTGCACGCTGGCGCAGCGACTGGGCAAAACTCAGTGATTGGCGAATCAATCCTGCCCTGTTCCAGTATTACGTGGACTATGCCGAAGAAGCGGTACCGTGGGTTATATCTCGCGGTATCGAAGAGGGCATTACCCCTATCGAGTTCTTAACCGACAGCTCAATCCGCTATGACGACGGAAGCCTTGTCGCCGTATGCGACGCAACCCAAGAATCCAATCAGAGTCTCATGGTTGCCCTCGCAAATCGTGCTGAACAAAACGGCGCCAAATTTTACTACGAAACGCCCTGCGTTCAGCTTGTGCAGTCTGAAGACGGTACCGTAACCGGAGCAATTGGCAAAACCAAAGACGGAAAGTACATCAAACTCAACGCCTCAAAAGCGGTCATCTTGGCGGCGGGCGACTACATGAACAACGACTCAATGGTCGACCGCAATCTGCATGATTCGTTTATGTATCCAAGGGTACTGGAAAACCACACTGGTGACGGCCACATCCTTGGCATTCTTGCCGGTGGACGCATTGCCCCGCTTGGACATGCGCGTCAAATCCATTCCAACTACATCGGCCCCTTCATGTTCTTCCCCTTCCTCGCACTGAGCCTCGAAGGCAAACGCTTCTGCAATGAGACAGTTGGTATGAGTAGCCTCAACATCCCCATGTCTTACACCACCAAGCCAGAAGATGCAGGAAGGCATTTCAGGCTGTTTGATTCCAAAACCGAAGGATTTTATCCGAGCAGCCTGGGCATTCCACCCGTGGCCCTAGTTGGCGAAGGGTCCGCTTGGATGGATCCCGAAATTGTGGTATCGGGAAACACCCTCGAGGAGCTGTGCGAAAATGCAGGCATTCCCGTTGATGAAGGCGTTGCAAGCATCAAACGCTATAACGAAATGTGCGCACAAGGGCGAGATGATGACTTCGGTGTGCCCGGCAGTCATCTGGTGGCAATGGACACTCCGCCGTATTACTGCATCAAAGGCGATGTGGGCATGTCGGCAATTAACGCTGGCGTCGTGGTGGACGACCGCTATCGCGTTGTCGATGAAGACGGCAATCCCATTCCGGGTCTATACGCTGCCGGCGTTGATGCAGGCAACCCATGCGGCGGCATCAACTGGAGCATGCCCGGAGGCTTTTCGAATTCCCATATCTTCACCGCAGGGCGTTATACGGTGATTCACGCGCTGACCGGCGACATGACACCTAAAAATCCCAGTGGATTTGATGACTTGAAAGAATATTTCGCAGGCGAAGACGGGTCATATATGTGGGAAAGCCCTGATTGCGCCACGGCCATCAGCGTTTGGTAGACGCCTCTACTCTTACGTTCCTGCAGGGGGCCAAGAGCTACTCTTGGCCCCCTGACACATACCAAACAGAACACTTTTGCACTTGTCTATTCGTTTTCTTTCGCATCGCACACAAGGTCAATCAGGTCTTGTCGCGAATGTACGCCCATCTTTCGATAGAGGCTTTTCGCATACGTCTGGACGCTGTTAATCGACAGGCCCAAATCCTGAGCAATGCGTTTTTGCGTATGACCCTTTGAAAGCAAACGCATTACATCGCATTCGCGCTGCGTTAAGTCATATTGCGAGGAAAGCCGACGGACAGCTTCCTCTTGCTCGTCGCTTGCCCCTTCGATGCCACGTTGCGGATAAATTCCGTCAACGCCCAAGATCATCCACAAGAAGAAGAAAAACGCCATAAGAAACGCCATGGCCAACGCGACGGCGTTCACGGTATTTGCCATAAAACCGCTGTTGCCAAAAGGCATCGTCCCAAATGCGTCTGCCACTACGTTCGTACCAACAATGCATAATGGGATCGCGACCGCAATATATTGCGCTATCTTTCGATCGGACCGTCTTGCCCATTCGAAACCCAAAAGCCAAAGAAGCACCATGGCAAGCGGCAGACTTGGCAACACTATTTCAGCGCACAAGCCAACATGGACAGGATTAAGCAGTGCTATGCAATAGAGGAATATAGTAAGCAGCAGCATAAATGATCCCCAAAAGAAAGAACTTGCTCCACTTGCACTGCGTGATAAAGAGGAACGTTCCTTGCGGTATTCAACAAATATGCCAATAGAGCAAACGGCATAGAGCGCAAACCCTATGATCAGATGCAATGCGTCACCGGTAAACCAAACCCCGCTGGACCTAGAAACATACGAGCCCATAAACATGTCACTCACGAACAGATAACACACAAACATGAGTACGAGCAGCATATTCCGAGCGAAAGCACGCTTCGTATACGATTGCAAGCCCACATTGAACATCTTCGCATCTGGTTTAGGCAAAATCTGAACAAAGCCCCCCGCGGCAAGAAGCATCGGATAATTCGCACCAGCATAAGGAAGCCCGCACACTTGAAGCACAGAAGGAAATATCGCGCCAACAACGAACGATACGAGCAGTGATCCCAGCACAATTGCCGCATGAAGCCGCTCTTCGCAACATGCAAGTGCAAACATCATGCGAACGCCGAGAAACACACCATACAACCCGACGACAACAGGATAGAGCCAGAATAAAATCAAAGGAGGGTTAGCACCCACCTTCTGAAACACCAGGAGCAAAACCACAAATGCGAGCAAAATAAGCGCGAGCATGCACAACGCCACCTGTGCACTCCTAGAAAAAGATATGAGCCCATTGGAGCGTCTAGCCAGCACCAACGATCCAGAGAGCATTACAAGAAATAAGAGAAGAGAATACGTAAAATTCGATGAGGCGTATGGGAGCTGAGGAAAAAATTCTCCCGGGAAAAGAGGCAGCATAAAGAGCGGCCAATAGAGCGCAAGGGCAAACAGGGTCATCAGAGGAGTCTTCCAAGAGCCTTCGCTATGCGAAATACTATGCTGCATCAAGCCCATGCTAGACATTCGTAGAAATCCCCTCTGTTCACATGATTGCTCATGCCCACGTACTTCATCTCGCACATCTCGATTGCCGCAAGAGGAGCCGAAATGAAAACCAGGACCCGAGTCTGGTTAGCCTAATATCTTACCACAGAGCAGATTTTCACATTAGAATACGCCTAGCAGCTTCATGCTCGGATTTTCCGATAACGACGACAAAAGTTTTAAGCAAACGGCAGTATCGCGAACGCCCATGAATGCAGACGCTCCACCAACACCCCTGTTCAGCATCAAAAAAAAGGCCCAGCATAGGACCAGAACCTTTTAGACAAATCCCGTGCGGAACATGGCGGGCCGCCCAATCGCGAAGCCACCGCTTTTCCTCGTCGGACCATATGCACCACGGGGGACGGTTGCAGTCGTAATAGGGGCATTGACGAGGAATAGGACAGCGAGACGCACTCGCTGGGACATTGCGTCCTCGTGACCTGCTTAACGCTCGTAGCATTGAGCAGGTGTCTTCTTCGCTTCGAGCGCACCACCCCGCCGCGCGTCCACGGATTGGATTGCATGGCGCACCAGTATCGTTTGATGCACGACTGCACCTGCAAAATGCTCGCAGCATTTAACAGGTTGCCAAACCGCTGAGCGCACGCTGCACCATCGAAAACCTGCTAAACGCTGCGAGCATTTTGCAGGTTCTGACAAGTTCGGCTTTCGCTCGCGCCGCAGCCACCCCACGCACGCCTTCCGCAAACGCCACCCGCTCGGCCACATTTCTGGGCCACGCGGCTCATGATTCATCGGAAATTAAGTCTTAGGGCGGTATGAGCAGGACATTCTATCTTGTACAATGGCATATGATCGCAAAGCTATCGAAAAATGGCACCGCGTCGAAAGCCGCGACACGAGCGACCTCAGACAAGCCGCTACGCCGAGCCCTTGAGGAGGCAACGAAGCCCGTAACATAACGCGTCGCGGCACTCGCTGCGTACCACCCGTCGGCATTTCAGGCTTCGCCAGAACACGCCAACCGCCGTTTACGCCCCCTTTGCGAACCCGCCAAAACGAGAGGAACGTCATGAACAAGACACGGAAGCTAATGGGCCTTGCCGCAGCGCTCGCCTTCGCCATGGTGATGCTGCCGGCATCGGCATTCGCCGACACGACGCAGTACGACCTATTCGTCAACGGCGAGCAGTTCACCAGCGAAAAGCTCACCATCGAATGCGGCGAGGGCACGGCGACGTACGACCCCGCCACGCAAACCCTTACACTGAATAACGCATCCATCGCAAATGCAACTGTCTATGGAGGCATCGCCTCGAATCTGGCGGACGATTTGACCATTACGCTTCAAGGCAGTAATTACATCACCTTTGACGACAATATGGGCATCATGGCCTCAGGGAATGTCGAAATTCAGGGTCCAGGCAGCCTCGCAATTAATGTCGCGGGAGAAACCATGGATGGCATGAGCGTTGCCGGCGATGTTTCGGTACGCGGAACGAGTCTCGCCGTTAACGCCCCTGGCGGCATTGGCATCGCAAGCGACGGCACGGTCTCGATTGACAACGCGCAAGTCACATCTGCCGCGTTATATGCGGGCATCGACGCCATCAACCTCTTTATCGAAAATGGAAGCGTGGTCGATATCTCCGCAGCGGAAGATAGGTGCAACGCCGCGTCATCAGCCCCCGCGGCGGCGCAACGGGCGGCAACATTCGCATTTCGAACTCTAGCGTTGTGGCGAAGAGCGTCTTCCCCGGCTTGTTCGCCGGCGGCAATTTGACGATTAGCGGCGCATCCGCCCAATCGACCTCTACCGCCGATTCCGCCCTGTGGGCGGGCGGTGACTTGACGATTGGCGGCAACGCACTCGTCACGCTCGACGGCAAATACCCCTCTGGCTGCGATGGCAACTTCACGGTCTACGCAGCTGAAATCGACGCCAAGAACACTAACGATGAAAACATTCCGGCGCTCTTTGACAGCCCCGTCATCGGCGGTGATTACAACCTGACGTACGCCGTCGCCGTTGATGGCGAAGGCACGACCATCGATCTCATCGAGCACGACGGCGCCGAGCAGGCCAAGGGCTTCCTGAATCTCTACAAGAACATCCACTTCGTTACCGGCGAGAAGTCTGCCACCTATTCCTTCCCCTTCACAAAGGTCGTTAAGAAGGGCGGCGACATCGCACCTAAGTCTCAGGAATTCGAGCTCGAAATCTTCAACGTCGGCGTTGGCCAAATTGAGGATTACGCCAATGTAACCGTGACGGCAACCGTCGCTACGAATGGCGCGGGTGAATACGAGGGCTTCCTCACTATTCAGGGTCCAAAGAGTCAGATTCGCAACATAACCTGCGAGGGTTTCTGCGTGCGAGAGAAGAACACGGGCGTGGCGAACTGGACTTATTCCGACGCCGTTTACCAAATCTTCTGCTATGAATACGAGATTGCGACCGACGGCCAGTCCGCCACCCAGTCGAGCTATGATATTTTCCCTGTTCAGCTTGTAGAAACCGACAACGGCGCGTTCTACGAGAAAACGCAAGATACACCCGTAGCAAGCATGACGTTTGAAAATGTCTATACGGAAAAGGCCACTCCCGCCGCGAACGACAAGCCCGCGACTGACAACAAACCGGCCACCAGCACCAAGCCCGCAGCGAATAACAAGCTCGCCGCAGGAAACAT
>OLPI01002105.1_pt1 | contig 16177 bp, 28 predicted proteins | sample 1672361 | NCBI WGS metagenome assembly OLPI01 (sample SAMEA3136675, study PRJEB25190) | human gut metagenome
GTTCTTCAGCACGAGCTCCAAGACGTAGCTGAAGATGTCGTGCGAGTTCGAGTTGTGCTTGACCGTGATGACGCCGTTCGCGTCGGTCACGTTCTTCTCGCCGTATTGGCGCTTGAGCGTCTCGGCCTTGATCTCGGCGAGCGTGAATTGCGCGGACTCGACTCGGTTGGAATTTGTCGAGTCCATGATGTCGCCGTTCATGTCGGGGATGTCGTCGGAGTCCTCGTCCACGGTCTCGACGTAGCCGTCCTCGCTTATGAAGCCGAGGCACTTGAAGGCCGGGTCGAGCGGCGTCTTGATGTCGGTCGGGAGCGCCGTCCCCTCGGGCGCGGAGAAGATGTAGCCGCCCTTCACGCCCTTCGCGGAGCTGACGTTCGCCTGGTTGTTGCCATTGGCCTCTGCCATGCTGTTTCCTTTCTGCTATTCGCAGACCCATATCTGGATCTGCACGATGTACCGCGAGCGGCCCGTGTCCGGGTCGTTCTCGCGGTAGAAATTGGTCACTTCCGGATGGAAGAAGTTGGCCTCCTCGTCGAGGTCGACCACCGCCGCGGCCACCGATTCGGCGAGGGCGCGCGCCTTCTTGCGCTCCTTCTTCTTCGCCCAGCAGTCGACGGCGAGCCTGCACGGCTCGAACATCGAGCCTCCGCCGCCGATCTGCTCGACGCTGATGAACGAGTCGGGCATTTCCTCCGGCACCTCTAGGAACCCTGGCACTCCCGCGGCCTGCGCGAGCCTGCGCGCGACCGCCGCCTCAACGTCCATTCGCTACCCCCTCGCCGAATCGAGCGCGCGCGAGAGCGTCTTGCGCTTCGCCTCGCCGTAGCGCGCCTGGTCTGTCTTCGTGCGCACGACGCGCCCCCTCGCGAGGACGCCGTCGAAATCCTTCACCTCGTGCCCCTCGAAGTCGTAGCCGCCTTCCGAGAGCGCCGCGTCCGCGGCCGCCTTCACGGCCTGCGCCTTGCGCTCGACCATGGATTGCACGGGCGCGGAGTTCATGAGCGCGGCGTATCCCGCGCGGTCCGCCTTGAACCTACCCATCCGCCCTCGCCACCTCGACGGCCATGTTCCATGCGCCTGGCGTCGCCGCCTCGGTCGTGCGCATCGGGTCGCCGACCACGGCGAACGCCTCTCCGCGCACCTCGACCGAGCAGCCGCGCAGGTCGCCCTCGTACGTCTTCGGAAAATGCAGCGTGTACGCGATTCGCGCGCCGTTGGGCCGCTCCGCCCCCAAATCGGAGGTGGAGCCGGGGCACACCACGCAGCGCACGGCCTCGCGGGACGGCCGCGAATCGATTGGCTCGCCGAGGTCGTCGAGCCTCGCGGAATCGCGGATTACCGCGACCTCCTCGTCCGGGATGAGATTAAGCACGGTCCGCCCCCGTCATCGCGTCGATGCTGCCGATTCGGCACCCGGCCAGCCCAAGCCGCTTCAGGTCGGCCTTGCCGACCCACAGCTCGGCGGTCGGGTTGGCGAACGTCACGGACGCGTTGTAGCTGCCGGCGGTCTGGCTGTACTGCGAGGCGCCGGCCAGGCCGAGCGGCACGTTCGCGGCTCGCGAGACGATGGAGCACGCCACGGCGCAGGCGGCGCGGTCGAATGCGCCGTGCTCGCCCTGCCTGTATTCGCCCCATCGCGACTCGTAGGCCGCGAGCAGCATGTCGCACGCGTCCGACAGGAGCGTGGAGACCTTGTCCCCGTCGCCGTCGGCGACCGCGCCATACCTCAGCTCGTAGTCCGCGAGAGTCGCGAATTCCTCGCTCACAGCTGCTCCAAAAGCTCGGCGAGCTGAGCCTTCGTCGCCTTCTTCGGCGCGAAGCCGTCCATCGATTCGATTTCGGCGCGCATCTCCGCCGCCGTCATCTCGTGGACGCCCTTCGCTTCCTTGGGCGCCCCTTCGTCGGCTTCGTCCGCCTCGGCTTTCTCCGGCTCTTCCGGCTCGGGCTCGGCGGCCTGCTCGGCGGCGTCGACGTAGCCTGCGGCGGACAGCTCGGCGAAGCGCTCGGGGGTCAGCTCGACCTCGTCGCCGGTGCGGTGGATCTCGTACGTCTCGCGGTCTCGGTACGGGTATGTCACGGTTGCGATCATTTGCTCTCCTTTTACGCGGTTGCTGCGATGGTTCCCTTCACGACCATGTCGATGTACTCGGCGAAGAAGGTGATGCCGGTGTACGCGACGGTGTCGTATGCGAGGCTCTTCAGCTCGCTGGAATGGTTGATGGCGATGTAGCCGGACTCGTCGGTGTAGAAGCCGAAGAGGTCGTCGCCCTCGGTGCTCGCGGTGTAGACCTTGATGTTGTTCTTCACGGTGGCGTAGATCGTGCCGGCGGCGACGGAGCCGGTGGACACGAGCGTGCCGAGGCCCGCCCAGTTCTCGATGTAGGAGATGCCGAAGGCGGAGAAGACCTCGGAGTCGGCGATCTGCTTCGCGAAGTCGACGGGGTTCACGAAGTAGATGACGTCGACGTCGCCGAAGGAGTAGTCCTCGACGAGGTTGTCGAGCGCGGCCCACGCGTTCGCGGCGGTGGCGACGAGGTTCTTGCCGGTGACGGCGGTGGTGCCTTCGCCGGCGAGCACGTTGACGAAGTCCTTCTTGATGCCTCGCTGGATGTCGGAAATCATCGCGGAGTCGGTCGCGTCGACGGCGGCCTCGTAGCCGCGCTTCTTGATCTCCTGCAAGGTGGTCTTCTTGCGGTAGGGCTTGATCGCGACCTCGTAGGTCGTCACGTCGGCCCAGGTGTACTTGGACTCCGGAATCTCCTGCCCCTCGACGTAGGCGGTCTCGGAGAGCTTGCCGGTGATTTTCTTCTGGTGCAGCGTCTCGCCGACGTTCGCCTTGATGGGGTCGCAGGCGGAGAGCATCTTCGCGAGCTTGGCGATGGATTTGGTGAAGGTGTTGACGAGGTCGACGTTGCGCGCTGCTGCGAGGGTCTTGATATCGGGCATTCTGGCCCCTTTCTCCCCTTACTTGAAGAGGTCGATGTTGGCCGCGATGGCGGTCATGCGTTCTTTCTTGTCCTCGATTCCGAGGATGTCCTTCTTGGAGGGCTTGCCTGGATTCTGCTTCTGGCCGGCTTCCGGCACGCGCGGCGCGCCGCCCTGCGGCTTCGCGATGGCCGCGATCGCCTCGGCCTGCTCGGTGAGCGACTCCTCGTCGGCGCCGCTCAGGGTCGCCACGATCGCGCGGTCGAGCCCGGTCGCCTTCGCCACGGAATCGACGAGCTTCGCGCGCGCCGACGCCGCCTTGAGGTCGCCGTTCTCCTTCTCGAGCGCGGCGATGCGCTCTTCGATGGTCGGGTCGGGCTTCCCCTGGGACTGCTTCAGGGCGTTGAGCTGCTCGAGGTTGTCCTTCGAGCGCTTCTCCCATTTGCGGGACTCCTTGACGGCGTCCTCGTAGAGGGACTTGTAGTCCTTGCCCTCGGAGCCGCCTTGGGCCTGCTGAGGGTCTGCCGCCGCCTGCTGCGGGTCTGCCTGCGCCTGCTGTCCTGCCGGGTCCTGGCCTGCGTTCTCCATGCTTTCCTCCTGTCCGGCGCCGTGCGGCGCCTCGTCTCGCCCCGTGCGGGGCACTTCCGAGTATGAAAAAAGCCACCCGTGCGGATGGCTTGAATCAACGAAGGCCCCGAAGGGCCTACGGCGATAGCTATTCGATTGCGTTGGGCGCGATTAGATACGCGATGTTGCCGTCTGGATGGCCGCAGAAAGCGCGACCTCGAATGCGTGTCCGGCAAAGTCCTTTGCCTTGCGCATTCGCGAGTTCTCGCTCACGAAGATCGCCCCATCCATGGTGATCGCGGGATCAGACATGGCAGCCAGGCTCGGCGAGTCGATGACGACGCCCGAGAAGCCGTCGAAAGCGAAGCCCTCGACGTACCCTTTCGATTGAAGGCTCCTGACGACTGCGCCGAAATACGCCTCGTTGCATCCGACGAGCTGTCGCAGCGCTGCGATATCGGCCTTCTTGCCGTTCTTCATACATCGGTAGAGATACGAGAGAATCTTGAAGGCTAAAACTTCGAAATCATCTGATGCCATGCGTTCCTCCTTTGTAAAGCCCAACGGCCTTACCTGGAATCGTTGGTCGGGGCGGCGGGATTCGAACCCGCACGGACTTGCGCCCGCCAGCCTCTGAAACTGGCGCGTCTGCCTGTTCCGCCACGCCCCGATGCTGTGATACAATTACTTTGCACCCAGAGGGAGCCCAGGCGACCTGAGCCAGAGTAGCCCAATGGGTGCTTATTTTTTCAACTCCTCTATTCTCTTACCATTCGTAAGATAGATTCTCTCGATACAGGGGTCATCGAGCAATTGAGACAACGCCGTTTCGGCGGCATTGAACGTCATCGGGGATTCGCTGATGTCAACCATGAATACAGGCCCCTGTCTCGGTATCTTTTCAGTAATCCTTCGCTTCATTTTCTTAACGCTCGCGCTTTTAATCTGCTTCATATCGCACGTAACCCCTCCAACTTTGATATCGGAAGTGTTTCCGTCGGTTTTGATATGCTTAAAGTCGCAGCGAAATTCAATAGGCATCCCTAGTTGAGACAGCCAATAGGCCTCCATGACCTCTTTTGGCATTGGGACAACGTAATCCTCGGTCTTTATTACGTTTGTTGGATTCAACGATGCGAGGTATTCGCCAATCGTAGCTCTATACATATCGACGCTGTCGTGATCGATCCATGCCCGAACTGCTGCAGTGGTATCTTTTTCGAAATCGCCCGAATACTGTATCAGCTCCCTCGATTGGCGTCGTGCGTTTTCAATACGCGTCCACCTTCGCAGTTCATCCTTTGGGTCATGTCCATCGACAAGAGTCGCCATAGGGTCCTTCTCAAAACTCGGGACCACCTTGCAGTCGCACCCGCGGTGAAAGTGCTTGAACTCGCCCGCGGACTTCCTCGTGTGGTAGACCGCGCCGCGGCTCGCCAGCATCAGGCAGAACGTGCAGGTCTCGAAGCCCGTCGGAACGCGGGCGAATCTCGCGCCCTTGTCCCTGTCGCGGCCTACGTTCGCGATGATCGTCTCGTTCAGGCTCCGGAAGGCGTCGTTCCTGGCGAACTCGCCGCACGCCTTCGCGAATTCGGCGTCGCCGCCCTTCGCGAGCTTCTTCGCCTGGTACCGCGCTACGTCGTCGACGGATTCCGGCTTGTACGTCGTCATGGTTATTGCCTGATCGAGCGCGACGCCGCTCTTCTGCGCGCGGTGGTCGTACCACTCGGCGGCGAGCGTCGCGGCGATGTCGTCGTACCCCTGGATGTACCCATCCATGATGAGCTTGGCGGCCTCGCGCTTCTCGGCCACGCTAGCCGAGGCGTTGGCGCGGCACCAGGCGAGCACGGATGCCTCGACGTCGGACGCGGCCTTGTCGCCGATTCGCGCGACCGCGCGGTTGTACGCCGCGAACTCGGCCGAGCTAATCATCCGATGCCGCCGTCTTCGCCTGATCTTGGGAAGCGCCGGAAATCAGGTCGAACGCGGCGGAGCGCGTGACGTTGCGCCTTATCTACGACATGACGTTCCTCACCTCGTCGTCGTCCAGGCCGTTCAGGCGCCAGAACGTCGGCGTGCCGGCGAAGCCGTCCACGGCGGACGCGAGCTTGATGGAGCTGTCGGTCTGCTGCGCGAGCGTCGGCATCGCGGGATTGAGGAAATTGACCGACACGTCGCAAGCCTCTTCGGCCTCGGCGTAGCTCTTCCCGAGCTCGGTCGCGGCGGCGGCGATCGCCACGCGGGAAAGCGCGGCCTTCGCCTCCTTGATGAAGGTCTTGCATTTGAGAATGAGCGGCGAGTTCTCCAGGTAGATGGCGTCGGCGCTGCTCGGGTTGTCCCCGACGATTCCGAATTGGCCGGCGTGGATGCCGGTCGCGGCGCTCATGCGCTTGCAGAGGTTTGAGAAATGCTCTGTCATGGGCTGCATGCTCGGCTGCGTGAGCTGGCCGAATTGGGGAATCTGCCCCTCGCTGTTCATCGAGACCTCGAAGATGGAGCCGATGAACGCGCTCCATTTCGTCTTATCCTCGAAGGCGTCCCCGTCGGTGCCGAGCAGGTATTTCTGCGTCGACGCCGCGAAGGCGGCGGCGACCTCCTCGTTCACGCTCGCGCGCATGGCGCAGTCTATGAGCCAGCGCACCTCGGAGTTAATGCGCGACACGCCGAACGGCCGGTCGTCGTCCGGGTTGTACGGCATCACGAACATAGGCACGATGCCGAGGCCGTGCTCGACGTACTCGGCGGACCATCTGCCGTCCCCGTCGGCGCGGAGCCTGATGAGGCAGTCGTCGAGCATGACGTCGACCCAATCGGGCCTGTTCGTCTTTCGGCCGCGCTCCTTCGCGAACGAGACGACCCACATGCCAGCCGACAGGCATTCGCCGACATCGTCCCATATGCCGGTGCAAAGCGTTGGAGGGTACGCCGATATGCGCGCGTGGCCTTCCTCGTCAGACGTGACCACCCACATGCTGAAGCAGTATTTGAGCGCCGAGTTGACGGCCTTCCCGACGCGCGTCGGCATGAAGTTGCGGCGCGCGACCTGCTTCAGGAGCTTCTCCGTGTCGTAGTCCTCGGGGGACGTGAACCCGTCGAACGACACGTGGTCGCGCATCACCTCGACGCATTTGTACCCCCAGCCGCAGGCCACTTCGAGGCCTTGCAGCGAATCCGGCACCGCGATGCCCAGATCCTTGAGCATGTTCCGCGCCTCGTAGTATTGCGAGCGGACGACGTTGCCAGAGTAGTGCGACTGCCAGTTGTTGAGCAGTTCGAGCACCGTCTCGCGGTGTTCCGCCGAAAGGCCCTCGGCCGACGCGACGGCATAGGGGATTGAGATTGCCATCAGGTTACTCTCGCCTTCCTCTTCGGGTTTCTCTTGGATGTTGCGAGCCCGAGCAGCGCGAGGCCCGCCGCCTCGATGGGCGTCGAGTTGTCGCCGCCGAAGCCCCATCCGCCGCCCTTGCCTATCTCGCGGCGGGTCGCCGTCGCGGCGGAGAGGTCGAGCGCGGGGCATTCGATGTGCGTTATCCCGCCGTCGCCGGCGGCTTCGAAAATGAGGTTCGCCGCGGTGATGGCCTGGTCGGTCGTCGGCCTTATGACGTAGCCCCTCGGCGTGCCGAGCTCTTGCAGCCTGTCGCAGAGCGAGCCGGCGCCGCTCTTGCCGTCCACGACGACGGAGCACGCCTTGTTCGCCCGCACGGCGAGCCAGTTGACGAGCCACTTCGTCCCGCGGGCGGTCGGCTCGCAGAACGGGAGCTCGATATGGGCGGCCATGCCGTCCGACGCGGCGACCGCGAGCGCGACCGAGCCGCCGTCGGAGCTGAACTTCACGCCGTACGCGAGCTTCGAGAACCTGGCGGGCACCGCCTCGGGCGGGATGAGCGTCGAGCGCCACAGGTCTTCGCCGATGAGCGGGCTTTCCGTCTGCGCGCTCGGCGGGAGCCAATAGCCGAGGTACTCCTGGGCGGCGCCTAGCTCGTCCATGTCCTTCATGCCGACGGCGATGGCGCGCGGGTCCGCGTGGTATCCGAGCGACGGCATGACCTTCGGCCACCTCGACCTGTCCCAGATGTCGCCGATCTCGGCGACGCCGTACTCTAGCCACAGCAGGTCGTCGGCCTTCTCGCCGCCCTCCCATGCCTGCTCCCTTAATTCGCGGAACGTCTCGGCGGGGCTTCCCGCGCGCGTCGGCGTCCCTGCGTATATGAGCTGAAGGTTGTGCTTGTCGCCCGACGTGGTGGTCGGGTTGATGACCTGCGTGTGCTCGTTGCGCAGCTCCTGCGCCTCGTCGTACACGACGACGTCGAAGGAGAAGCCGAGGCGCGACGACTTCGTGCGGGTGGAGAATTGGATGACGCCGCCTGAGGAGAATGCCATCCATTCCTGGCCGGTCTGCGAGCAGACGTCTGAGAGCCGGTCGCGCCAGCCAGGCATGCCGTGCACCCTGTCGCCGGGCTTGCGGCCGAATATCTTGCGGAATCGCTCGAGCATCTCCATTGTCGTGGAGTAGTTGTGGTCGGTCCACAGCACCTTGTAGCCGGCGAGCGCCGCCAGCACGGCCACCCAGACGATGAGGTCGACCGACTTGCCCTGCTGGCGCTCGACGCTGATGCCGACGCGGGGGTGCACCCACTTGCCGCACGAGTCGACGGCGCCCATGTCCAGGAGGAGCTGGCTCTGCCAGGGCACGAGCTCGTAGCCCATGGAGGGCGCCGCCGCGACGGCGACGTCTCCGATGGTGTCCGCGTAGGGAAGGACGCGGCGGAGGCGCGGCTCAGCCGAGCTTGCGGGCGATTGCGCCGGCGAGAGCGTCGAGACCGTCATCCGCGCCGCCCCCTTCCGCGCTCTCCATCCTCTCGATGGCCTCGACCGTCTCCCGGTACTCCTTGGCGAGCCGCGCCGCCTGCGTCGTCTCGGCGTCGTAGAGCTGCCGTTCGAGCAGGCTGCGCACCCACCGCAGCCGCCCCAGCGTGTCCTGCCGGCCGTCCTCGTCGGGCGCCGGCGCGGTCCTCGGGCCGGCCATTGCGGCGGTCGCCGGTATGGACTTGGCGGCGGAGATCTCGCCGGACTCCTTCATCCTGGCGACGAGCGCGCAGACGCCGGAGCGCGAGCGGCCGAGCTTCCGCGCTATCGCCGCAGGCCCGAGGCCGGGATACGCCTCCCGCACGAACCTGCGCTCGTCGTCGCTCCAAGGCGTCCCGCGCGGCTTCTTCGACATGCTCGTCACGGGCATCGCCTCCTCTGTATGGACTCGGTTTTCGGGCGTGCGCAAAAAAGGCGCAATGCCCCCGGGCGCGCCCTATGGCGGGTGGGAGGGGCATACCCCCAGGTCACCAGCGTCTGCTTGTTTTGCATCCTACGTCTCGGGGGCGCGGCCCCGCCGCCGCCTTCATGTCGGCGACGCTCTTGTTGCCGCGCCGCTCGTTGCATATGCGATGCGCCGGCGCGACGTTCGCGGGGTCGATTACCGAGCCGCCCCGCGACGCCGGCCTTATCTCGTCGACCTCGAAGCTCATCGGATGGCCGGCCGGGAGCGAGTAGTCTATCGGCTGGCCGCAAAGCCAGCACGGCCTGCCCTGCGCCTTGAGCCAGGCGCGGACCTTGCGGCGCGCGTGGCCGTTCGCGTAGCGCGACTTCGTCGCCATCAGCGGGAGCTCTTCCGCTCCTTGGCGCGTGCCCTGGCGTCTTGCTCAAGCCTCGCGGCGTTGCGCGTCACTCGGGCGTCCTCCTGGCACTGCCTGCACACGCCGCCGTAGACGTCGCGCAGGTTGCCGCACATCAGGCAATATCCTTTATCCATTTGCCACCTCCGTAGCATTTCGCCACGGCGACGGCGAAGAGCATGGCGTGTGCCATCTCCGTCTCGTACTTGGCTGCGATTTGGCCTAGCTGAAGAAGAGTCATAGCGCCCCCGTCGTGGTCGAGACGATCCATGAATCGCCGCGGCGCGAGAAGAGGAATCGAGAACGCCGCGACGGAAATAGAAAAGCCGCCTGGTTCCAGACGGCTTTCGCATTCAATAAGTATCCATATCGTCGATGTGACATGTTGTGACAAAAGCTGCCAAAATGTGACAAAAGCCGCCAAAATGCGACAAGAATCGAATCACACGGCGGGATGGCGGGGAATGCGCCACTCGTGCGGCATCGATTCGTACACGTCGAGGAGGGCTTCGTCGTGGAGCCTCATCGCGGTGCGGCTGCTGCATCCGACGTCGGCGGCGACCTCGCACCACGGTTCGTCGAGAAGGTAGCGGCGCATGAGCACGGACGCGCCTTTCGCCGACCGGGCGGCGGATATGGCCTCGCGCGCCCTCGACGAGGCCTCGATGTATCCGCGCTCGCGCTCCGAATATCTCTCCGCCATCGCCTCAAGGCGCGACACTCCGTCGGGAATCGCGTCCGCGTACGCCGACGAGCAGCCGCCGAGCTTGTCGAACCTGATGCCCTTGGGCTCCATCGATTCGCGCTCGGCCGCGAGCTCGTCGCGCAGCGCGTCGACCTTGACGCGCTCGGCGCGGACGCTTTCCAGATACGCGCGTGCGCGCGAGCGCTTCAGCGCGTCGAATTCCTCTGCCATGCGATTCCTCTCTCATGTGGTGTTACATACTCTATACTGCGTAACACCGACATGCACGCCAAACGCGGAAATGCCCGCTCAAAAGGCGGGCATCTCGTCAAAATTCCTCCATGAATCAGAATGGAACGTCGTCCTCGTAGAGCGGCGCGGCGGGAGCGACTTGATTCGGCGCTACGCCCATCGCCCGATACGCCGCGGCGGTCTCGCCGCTCATGCCGCGCTGGCCGTCTTCTTTACGCTGTAAGAACTCGATTTCGTCGACGGCGACGGTCAGCTTGCTTCGAGTGCTTCCGTCCTTCGCCTGCCATTGGGACCAGCGCAGCTTTCCCTCGATGGCGACCTTCGCGCCCTTGGACAAGAAGCGGGCGACGCTGGCCGCGCGGTTGCCGAACATGACGCAGTCCACGAAGTTCGGGCGGTCTTCCCACTGCTGGGTCTGCTGGTTCTTGCGGCGGTCATTGACGGCCACGCCGAAAGAAAGTATCTGGAGACCGTCCCCGGTTTCGCGGAGCTCCGGGTCGCGCGTCAGGTTCCCCGCGACTATCACCTTGTTGATTGACATTCCGTTTCCTCCTTTACTCCCCGACGAGCGAAAGCGCGATATCGATGCATTCGCGCGCTTTCCTGAGGTCTTCGCGATTGTTCTTCAGGGGCCAGCGCCACAGGTATTTGAAAGCGCAACCGCACCAGTACGCCACGCTTGAGCAGACCGCCGCGAGGTCGTAGCCCGCCATCATCGAGCCCATCGCGGCCTTGCACTCGATTTTGCCGTCGCCGGCATAGTGCGCAGGCGCGTGCACCGGGTCGCTCGCGCTCGTCAACATCGAAGTTTCCTCTTCCGTCATGATCGTTGCTCCTTCTTCCAATTCTTGCGGTTTGCGGTCAAGCCCGCCTTCTTCGCGCAGCTCGGGTGGTAGCCCGAAGCCGATCGCGTATACCCGCCGCAAAGCGGGCAGATGCCCACATGCCCGCAACGGCATCGAGACTCATACCATTGCCGGTTTCGACGCTCGCGAAGCTCTTCGGCAGAGAATTGCTTTCGCCTGCTCATCCCTCAACCTTCCTTCCGCATTTCGAGCAGTAATCGAATTCGCCCGTCACGGCGTAGCCCTCGTAATCCTCGACCCGGTTTCCGCAGACGCTGCACTCGAAGCCGTTGTCGCATGCGCCCATGGCGTCGCCGTCGTACGCGTTGCGACACGTCTCGCGGTCGATGAGGTCGGCCAGGTAGTCGAAGATGTTTCCTTGCTCGTAGTCCACGCACGTGAGGATACGCTCGAACGTGTCGAAGGCGTTTTGTTCAAGCGACGCGCTCGGCAGGCCGCTGATGAAATCGCGAGATTCGCGCAGGCTCGCGGCGATTTCGCAGCGCTTCTCGTCGCTAATCATCGTCCACCTCCGCGCGGTCAATCAGTCCAGCAAGGCGCATAAACAGCGAGCGCATGTCGGGGAAGTCGTCATCGCCCGTGGCGATGAAATGCAGCCTCACCCACCACCCGAGCAGCGTCTCGTCTTCGCCGTAGACCGCGTAACGGCGAAGCTCTTGCGCAATCTCCCTGCGCTTCTCGTCGCTAATCGCCATCTCGAACCACCTTTCTCCCGCAATGCGGGCAGTACTCATAGCTCCCGTACATCTCCTCGCAGGACTGGCCACACTCACGGCACTCCCAGCCGCGCACCTCTTCGCCGTGCACCGTCCGCGTGGTCTCGGTGAGGTCGAGCACGGTCGTTTGCATGTCGGCCAGCTCGTCGACGATGACTTGTCTCGCATTGCTTCCTCGCAGGCACTTGGCAAGATTCCTGCGGCCTTCATCAACAATGACCATTTCGCACCTCCTGAAGCAGCTCCATCAGCTGGTACCATTGCTTGTTGTGATCCATCAGCACCCACTCGACCTCCGCCGCCAGCGAGCGAATCTCCCATTGCGCGTGGCTGTCGAGGCGCAGCGTGAGGAAGTTCTGCAGGCTGCGGGCGTTGATAGTCATAACGAGCGAGGTTTTCGTGGCTTCTGGCAGCAGATAGCGGGCGTCCTCGGGCTTCATGCCCTCGTCGATTGCGGCTCGGTACGACCACATGGCGTCGCTCGTCTGCGCGCGGAATCGCGACTCCGCGTCGGTTCCGACGACGCTCGGCGGCGTCACGTACCAGTCATTTCCGCCGACCTCGCAGTACCGCTGCGACGTGACCGAGTAAGACGCGATTCGATGCCGCGTGAGCTGCGCCAGACACGCGCGGCTGATGCCCTCAACTATGAACGTGGCCGACGCGTGCTCGAACACGCTCATGTGGCCTGCCTTGGCGCAACGGCGCACGCGCTTCGGCGACGGCGTTGGCTTGCCGTAGCACATGCCCGCCGCGATGCCGATTACGTCCATCGGGTTTGTCGTGGCGGTGATTACGGTTACCTTCATTCCAATCTCTCCTTGATATCGCAGGCGTAGCAAAGAAGGACGGCCAGCATCATCAGCACTTGGTGCTTATACGGGTCTTGCCCATCGACGAGAACTGCAAACATTATTAGCGCCTCAAGCGCTGCCAAGGCCCACCAGGCGTATTTCGCCCAGTTGCGGCTCCTCATCGCTGCGCCTCCCCTTCGATGCCCGCGAGCTTCTTGGCGCGAGCTATCATGTCGAGGCTGGCGTTCTGCCAGCATGTGCGGCCAGTACGACTTGACCCGTACGGACAGTCTTCGCACGACGCATTTTCTTGGTCGATGCCAAAATAGGAGCATATGCGTTGCTTCGCGTCCTCCTCCAGCTTCTCCCAGCTGTCGGCTGGCTCGGGCTTCGGCTGGCGATGCGTGAAGGCACTGCCTTCTTCCCACGCAGTCGTTCCCGTCTCTTCCCAATCGACGAACTCAACCGGGCACGGCGGCCACCCGACCGCGATGCATTTGAGCGCGAAGCCCTCGGGGTCGCCGCAGAAATAAATCTTGTCCCCGGGCCTGATTGCGATTCCGTCCGCATCCAGCGGCAGCTTCATGTACGCGTCGGGCTCGAAGCCCTCGGCGTTGCCCTCCCAATCTGCGAGCTTGGCCCTCAGCTCGGCGTTCTCCTCTTCGAGAAACTTGAGCTTCGAGATGCAATTGCTCATGATGCCGTTCGCCTTGCTCATGTGCGCCTTCGCTTGCTTGAGGTGCTCGATGCCGCTTTTCAAGTCTTTCATCACTCCACCCCCGTGCTTCCGCAAGCAATGAATATCCCGACCGCGATGCTCTGCACCATGTACGCCATGATTTCGCAGCCAGGGTCCTCCTCCCCGATCATGGAGAGCAGATCGAGCGCGGCATGCGTGGCTTCGTGCGCGGCGGCCCCGACCAACGCTCCGAGCTCGAGCCCTTTATCGACCCACACGACGACGCCCTTGTCCCTGACGGCCACCGTGATTGCATCGCCCTCGATGCTCGGCGGCTCGGCTCCGAGGCTTTTCACGCATTCGGCGAATTCGGCCTCATCCGTCACGATGGTCACGGGAAATGGGATGATGAATGGATTAATCTCGCGGCCCATTACTCCACTCCCGTGCTTCCGAAGCCGCCCTCGCCGCGCTCCGTGTCTTCCAATTTGTCCACCCGTCGGAATGTCGGCAGCTCGCACGGTACTATTACCAGCTGGGCGACGCGCTCGCCCGCAGCGACGCGCTGCGTCCGATTGCCGATGTTCGCGAGCGGCACCTGCACCTCTCCCGTGTAGCCGCTGTCGATGATGCCGACGCCGTTGAGCATCATCAGGCCGCGCCCGCAAAGCGAACTTCGCGCGGCCAGCAGGCCGAAGCAGCCCTCGGGGATGCTCACGCGCACACCCGTCGACACCTTGGCCGTATCGCCCCGCCTGATTGCCACGTCGCGCGCCGCCTTGAGGTCTGCTCCCGCATCTGCCTCGTGGGCGCGTACGGGCAGCATGTCAGCCGCGCATACGGTTTCGATTTCCACCATTTCCTTCTCCTCAATCAATCCCATGCCGCTCGCGCATCTCCTGTGGTACTCGACGGTGCATCCCCGGAGCTCCTCGATGCACCTCGGGCAACGGCGCTGCGACCTCCGAAGCGCCATGTACGGCTCGCCGCATACCTCGCAGGTCCGGCGCTCGGCCCGCTTCGATTCGCCGCGGCTCTTCTTCCCCGCCGCGAGGCACTCGGGGCACGTCTTCATGTTCCGCAGGCGCGCGGACCGCATCGCGCTCGGCGGCGGCGTGAACGTCTTGCCGCACACGCCGCAGGCGCGCGGCGTGGCCATCTCCGCCGAATGGACGCGCGCGTCGAGCTCGCACCACGCGACGCACGCGCGGAGCGATTCGGCGTCGTCCCACGGCGGGCTGTCGGGCGAGTTGATTCGCGACATGAGCCGATGCGGCACCGCGACGAGGTTCTCGGGGCGGAAGTCCCGCTTGTCACGGTTCGCCATCACCACGTCGCATCCCTCGGGAATGGGGCCGAAATGCTTCTCGTACTCGACGTGGTGCTTGAACCGCCAATTGTCCTTCGTCTGCGGGGCCGTCGGGTTTTCCGCGACCTTGACCAGGACGTGGCCCTTGCGCTCGTCGTAGCGCTCGGCGCCGACCGGGCGGCGCTTCCTCCCGCCGTGGCTCGACTTCACCGTCCTCCCGTTCGTCGAGCGCCAGAGCGAGATCTGCGGATGCGACAGGGGGAAGCCGAACGCCTCGGCGAATTCGCGCGAAAGCTCGGTCTCGCATTGGCCGCGGTCGTTGCTCTCCATCCACTCCTGCATCTCGGGCTCGCGGCACCAAGTGATTCGCCGCACCGCCTTGGGCGGCAAGTCGCGCGCCATCTTCAGCAGCCCGAGCTTGTTCGCGCGGGTGTAGAGCGCACCCTTGCTCACCTTCTTGCCGAACTCCCGCTCGAACTCGGCGACGAGCTGCGGCGCGTGCTCGTAGGCGTACCTCTCGCGAAGCCACCGCTCTTCGCGCTCGCCCCAAACACCGCGCGTCATCCCAGAAGCCCCTTCGGCACCTTCATCTCGCCGTACTCAAGCTTCAGGCGGCACGCTTCGAGCGTCATGTTGCCGTTGGCTATGAGCTGCGCCGTGATTCCCTGCACCGCCTTGGCTCGCGATATCTCCATCCTCAGCGCGTCGGCGTTCGACGCGTCGACCGCTTCGAGCCTGTCGAGCTGCGCCAGGAGCGATTCGCTCACCTTCTCAGAAATGCCCATTCCTCTTCCTTCCATGCTTTCCCTCGTCGAGGTCGTAGACCGACGGCGAAAGGCGCGGATACGCCTCGCGGTCTTCGATGCGCGACACCCTCACGAAGAGGTCTATGACGCACACCGTCACGACCACGCCGGCGAAGCCGAGGACGGCGACCGCCAGGCAGAGCAGCTCGCTCATATCACGCACCTCCCGCGATGTTCTCCACTGCGTTTTCCACAATCAATTCCATGCATTACCTTTCCATGCCCGAACGCATAGACGGCCTTGCGGCATCCTCCCTGCTCGCGTCGGCATTCCCGGCGCTCCGCGGGACGGCCCGCGGCATGCCCGTCGTTCCCCCGTCGTTCCATCATTCCGCGTCCTTCAATTCCATGTCGGCTGCGGCTTGCAATATGCACCCGATGGCCTTGCATCGGTCTGCCTCGCCCATTCCCCCGAGCGGCTCGCGGGTATTGTCGGCGGAGACTCCGGCGCAGAAAGCGAACGTCGACAAGCGCGAACTCCATCGACTCCTGGCAGACGCGGCACGTTTGCTTTCCGACTGCCCTGACTTGCGTTTTGAGGGCGCATTCCCCGAGCTCGTCGAACAGCTCCGCCATTTCCTTCTTCTTCATTCCTGTTTCCCTTCTCGCCACCGAATGTAGGCATCGGCGGCCTCCGATTTCCTTCCGGGCACCACGTGCCCGTACACGTTGAGGGTTGTCGTCGCGCTGGCATGGCCCAAAAGCTCCTGTGCCTCCTTGAAGCTCGTGCCGGTCGACAGGAGCCAGGTCGCGTAGGTGTGGCGCAGCGAGTGCAGGTGGTGCCGCTTGGGCAGCCCCGCGGCGTCCGCGGCGGCCCTGAATGCGGCCGTCAGTTCGCTCGGCCGCACGGCGCAGCCGCCGTCCGTCGCGAACATCGGCGTGGAATCGCCTTGCGCGACCCCGCCTTCCGCC
>OLPI01002106.1_pt1 | contig 16168 bp, 25 predicted proteins | sample 1672361 | NCBI WGS metagenome assembly OLPI01 (sample SAMEA3136675, study PRJEB25190) | human gut metagenome
AAATGGCGTATTTCCGGGCTTTTTTAGCATTATTAAGCTGTAGATTATCGCTTGCATAACTACAAAACATTGATTTTCAAGGACTTTCGGGGATTTTGTGTCATGTTAGTGTAATGTTCAAAGTTATCTAAAATTCTTAAAATTTCAGAAAGGATTGAACATCCCCGGAACACCTCGGATTGCGATTATATCACATTCATTTCCATTGTGCAAGCCCATATAAGCCACATATAAAAGTTTTTTAGCGATACGCCTATAAACTATCGTCTAATATGTAAAGGCTTTATATAAGCCCAAATCAACGCTTCTTTATCACGCAAACTAAAATAGCGGATAACAGGCAAAGAACCGCCACCTGATACCACGAAGCCCCGTCCTGCTGCTGTGGTGAAGCTTCTGCTTCCTGATCCGTCGTTCCGTCCTCTCCAACATTCACATTGATATTCAAGGTCATACCATCCGCCCCGGTGCTGCCGTCCGGTGCTTCAACTCGGATTGTCTGTTCTATGGGTTCGCCGCTTCCGCTGTTTCCAGCGGGAACAACGATTGTTTGAACGGATTCCCCACCGCTGGAAGGTTGCTGCTCCTGTGCATAGTAATTATTTATCGTGGAAGTATTGTTTGAATCATTGGTTTCTGTCCGGCGGGAATTATCCGTTGTGGTGCTATGGGTTGAACGGTCCGAATTATCCGTTGAACTGTTTGAATTTGTAGTGGTTGTGGTACTGTTGTTATTAACGGACGGTTCAGAAGGTGTTGCCGGGGTTGTAGGATCTTCTTCATTCGGGTTTTCATCATCCGGTGCTTCCGTCTCTGTATCGGGTTCTTCCTCTGTCGGCTGCTCCGGCTGCAATTCATCCGGTTCTTCTGTTTCCGTGGGCTGTTCCTCTGATTCTGCGGGTTCTGTTGGCTCCTGCTCTTCCGGCTCTGTGGGTTCAGGCTCCGTTGGTTCGGTTTCTTCCGGGATTTCCGGTTCAGGCTGTTTATATTCATAGTCCAGCTTCAAAAGCGCATTTTCGGCTGCCGGGTCAACATCCGGGATAAAGATACCTTGTTCAAAATCATAATCACACACCCAACCATGAACAATGATATTATCTTCTGTAAAAAGTTCATTCAGCCTTTCAACGCTATCTTGAAGATCAATCGTTCCCCCAATACCGTTTCCTATATCCGCACCACCATAAGGCGTTATATTATTATATATTTTAGAATTACTTACTTGAGCATACGCACGATTTGCAATTCCACCGCCATAATTTCCGGCACGATTTTCCGTTATTACACATGAATCAATATAGCATTTGGACGATCCATAAACCTCTACTGCCCCTCCCTCACCTAACGCAACTCCATTTTTCATAGTACACTGATTCAAATGTACAATAGAATCCCCTCTAACGGCAAGGTGTCCGCCCGCTACGGCATTATTATCTGTAAATGTGCAATTTTCAAAAGTACCTTCACCCGCTTCAACTCTAACTGCCCCGCCAATACGATTTCCACCGCCTGTTCTTTCAGGATCACCACAATTTTGGAATGTGCAATTCTTAAAGCTAAAATCACCTTGCAAGGTTATAAATGAATAATATTGATTATCCATCCATGCACCGTCAAAAATCATATTTTGAAAATCCACCCTAACACCTTTAGCTGTAATCAAACGGCTGTTAGGGTCTAATCTTGTTATAATAATCTTCCCATCAGGAACAGGAAGATCATTTGAAATTTCTATTTCATGCAGTAGTATGATTTCATCCCCTTCATCAGCCCTTTTTATTGCGGATTCTAATTCGTATGCGTTTGATACCATTTCAAAATTAGATTCCGTTTCTGCTGCTGATATTCCAACATTCACCCCCATAATCAGCGCAAGACAAATCACCACTGCAACAACCCGTAAAAGCTTCTTTTTCCTGTTCATCTTTTGAACCTCCTGATATAAATAGTTTTGCCGCCGTAAGGCGCAAAAATATTATATCAGGGCTTTATATAAGGCTCATATAACGGTTTTCTGTGCGTCCTTGATAATTTATACCACCCGGAATAAAGGCGTAGAAAAAGCACCCTTGAAAATAAACTTTCAAAAGTGCTTCTTATCCGTCAAGCTGCCAATTCAGCAAGCCGGGAATATGCTATCACGAACCATTCAAAGTCAGCTTCTTCCATGCGCCCCATGCTCCAATGATTCCAATACCGCCATTGTGAGAAAATCGCATTGCCTAAAGTCTGCAAGTCCACCTGATCCATGATCCGCTTGAACGCTTCATTGTCCTTAAACACATCCACGCCGGGAAAGGCTCTTTTCATGGATTCCCCGCAATCCATCACAAAGCCCAAATCTGCAAGCCCTTCCCCGATGAAAGCCATATCTTCAAAGAACCCAAAGGGAATATTGGCGTGGTTTCTATACATCTGTTCCCATACCAACGCAAAAGCCCGGATTCTTTTATTGTCAGCTAAAGGGGCTTGCTTTATCGGGCTTCCTTCCGGCTGCTGAATGGTTATTCTATCACCGTCAAACGCAATCTGCACTTTCCGCCGTTCCGGGCTTAGTCCCATGCGGTCAACCCATGTTTTGGGAAGGGATATTCTGCAAGTGTATGAATTGCGGCTTGCGTTTCCCCCGGCTTTGCCAAACATCACATTTGCTTTCCTGATTTCCATTCAACCACCCCTTTTGAAAAGTTCAATCCTATATTGAAATTATAAACTATTGGACACCAATAGTCAAGACAAAGAAAAAGCCCCCGGATATTGCACCGAAAGGCTTTCTTGAATCATCCGATTCTATCCACCACAACATATTTTTGCCCGCCCTGCTGCCTGATAAGGATCACTTCATCACCGACAACCAACCCATTATGAACAGTGATTTCAATTTTCCCTATGGCGTGTCTGTGGGACGGATCAACGGGGACGGTTGAAGTATTTGGCGGTGTCCCGACATAGTAATAATTCTGAATGTTTCCGCCTGTAATCATCGTCTTAAAGTCCGTCACATTGCGGGTAAGGACAAGCTGCGCTGCCCCAAGGGTGAATTTCTGATCCACCAATATTTGCAACGGGGAAGCACTTGTCACCTTCCCAAAGCAGACTTCAACGGGCTTTTCCGCCTTTACCGCTTTGCTTGCCGCTTTCTTAATCGCTTTTGTTAATTCAGTTGCATCCATCAATCATGTACCCCCTCTGCCATACTATCAACTGCTTCATTTACTGCGTCTGTCAGATTGCTTACAAATCCATCCAGATCAGCCGTATTATTCAAGGTATTCTGCATACCGGACTGATCTATATTGATTTCAGCGGTTGTAAATCGGTTCACCGCTTCCTGCTCTGCAATATCACGAAGATACTTCAAATCTTCTTCTGTAATATCCATGCTGTCAGCGATTGCCCCGGTGTTCCCGGCAATATCATCCACACCGCTTCCGATACCACCAAGCCCGCCTAAATCGCTGCCGTATCCGCTAAGATCGGCATAGTCACCAGCACCCGGAACATTGGTATCAAACAGGGAAGAAGGATCGAAGTTTGCAATGCTTTCATCTATTCCTTCACCGAACGAATACCCCGCATCCCATGCGCTGGAATACTCAAATCTATCTAAATGCAAATCTTCCGCATTTAGCTTTGCCATGATTTCTTCCCCTTGTCCGAAGGTGGAATCAACCCACCCACCAAGGGAATCACGCCAACCTTGAACCGCCCCCGCAAGGTTTGAACCAAAGATTGTGTCAATGGCACTTGCCAAAGACTGCAACAGCGAAAGGACAGTATCAACCAAATCAAAGAACAATCTTGCGATTGCCCCAACCGGATCATTGAACACATTCCCAAAGAAGTTTGCAAATGCGGCAATGAAATTCCAAAGCACAACGAAAATATCAATGACAAAGTTAATCAGGGCAACGAACAGATTTCCAATGAACGCTGCCGCCACCATGAACACCCCGCAAATGATACCCGTTGCAGAAACGGAAGTCCCGGCAAATTTATTCACCGCCGCAACTGCCGCATAAAACAGGGCAATCAGGGCGATAATCAAAATGATAATCCAAGTGATAGGACACGCCAGCAATGCGGCATTAAAGCCGTACTGTGCGGCGGTTGCTGCCGCCGTTGCACTTGCTTCTGCGCCTGTGGCTGCCGCATGAGCATAAGAAGCCACACAAAGGATAATTTTTCCAGCTGCGCTTGCCAGTTCTGCCGCTTTTGTGATTGCCAAGTATGCCGCATATATCGCAAGTGCGCCGATGATCCCCCAAATAATAGGGCTGATAATCGACCAGTTTTCATAGGCGAATGTTCCTATTGCCCCGATCATATCAAATATGCTTGTAACAATACCTGCCAAAATAAGCATTGCTTCCTGTGCGCTCATTATAAAGGCGTTAAACGCTTCACTATTTGCAAAATCGTTCATCCTGTTCAAAACAGTTTGAAATGCCATCAATGCGGTATTTTGGAAAGATTGCCACACTTGCCCGAAGGTTTTAGGCATGGTTTCAAATTTTGCATTAGTTTCATCGGCGGCATAGAACATAGCATTTTTAATAACTTCCGCTGTAATAATACCTTCCGAAGCCAGTTCCTTAATATTGCTTGCGTCAATGCCCTGTACTTCCTGCAAGTACCGCTGAATATCCTGAACAATAATAGAAGCGTTATCCATGATTGCATTTAATTCTTCCCCTTGCATAACGCCGGCCGCCATTGATTGGGTAAGCTGCAACATCACGGAATCTATACCCTGTGCAGAAGTTCCAGCATTTACAAACTGCTTATTCAGAAGTTCAGTAAAGGCAATCAGTTCATCATTGGAAGAAAACGCCTGTGAAGCCTGCATCCCCAATTTGGAAACTGCGTCAGCGGTTGCCAAGTAAGAACCCCTTGCCCTTTCTGCTGATAGGAATATTTTATTCTGCAAATCTTCCACGCTGCCGCCATCGTCAACAATCAAATCCAAACGGGCGGTTGTCTGTGTCATTGTATCGGATAACCCGATAATTTCACCTATCGTTTGAACCGTGGCATAAGCCGCAACCATGCCTTTGATAGAATCCATCAAATTATTTGCACTATGAACACCTTCATTGATTTCACGGTTAAACCGCCCTTGTTCATCAACATTATCACGAATATATCTTTCAGTTGCACTGACCGTCTGCGACAATCTCATATAAGCACTATTAGCGGCTGAAACATCCATTCGTTCCATAGCTGAATTCATTTCATTTTGTGCCTGTATCGCCTGATCTAATTGAGATCGTAAGCCTTCCAGTTCCGCACTTGCCCGATCCGTCCCCATATTCAGGGGATTATTTTCAATAGCCTGTATGCGTTGCTGAATACCCTGAATCCGGCTTTGCATGGCATCCATATCATTTACCATATTCGCCGGAAAAACATTTGTGCGGGCTGCTTGCGCCGCAATGGCTGCCTGTGTACCGCTCAACTGCTCCAACATAGAATTTGCGCTTTGCACTTCCTGTTCAAAGCGTTCGATCCCTGTATTTGTAAATGTTGGCATGGTTGGGCTGCTCCAAGTAATACTTGTATTTTCATGGGTGACAGGTTCGGACAACGCCGCTCTTGCTTCTTCTATTGCCTGAACCGCCTGATTCATCTGTTCTGTAATATCATCACCGATTGAACTATTGATAGGCTCATTCATTACGCCCTGCATATTCTCCATAGCAGAAACGCCCATATTTACCGCATGGATAATATTCATCATTGGGACGGTAACAGAATCATATAATTCAATTGTTGTTCTGATAGAAGCCATATTTTTCACCTACTTTCCGTAGAAATTTTTTGATTTTCTCCTTCAATGTAGGTTTGGGATTGGCAAGCAAATATGCCTGTTTTACACACCGTCTTTTTATTTCCCATTCCACAACATTCAAATAAAAGCGTTCATAATTATCTAACAAGGCTTTATTTTTCAAATTTTGGGCTGCAATCTCTAATTCGGAATCCGTCAACTGCATCAATTTCAATATGAATTTCTTCAATATCGGGTAAATTTCCGAACCCTTGTTAATAACCATAGTCCCATCATCTTTCAGACAAGCATATTCGCAATTACATTTTGAGTCAGGGACAAAACGCAATTCTTTGATCCACCCTTCCTTTACCCACTGGAAATTTACCGCCCAAAGGTCAGGGGCAATCACTTCAATGTTTGGATTCACTTTTGTAACCTCTCAATCTCCGCCTTTGTGCTTTCCAGTAAAGAAATACAAGGTTTTAATTTCATCTTCATAACTTCAAAGTTACAAGTTCTTAATTCTGATTCCATTTTATGAATATTGTTTAATGATTCGGTTATTTTGCGTGTAATGGCGGTGTATTGATTGAATTTCTTTCTATCTGTGGTATTCGCTCCCATCTCCAAAAGCTGATTAATTTGTCGGGAATGTTCCAGCATAACATCCATCAATAATTTTTTCCGTTTATCCATTTTTCTTCACCTTCCTTTTCTTTGAGCGGTAACATACCCCAGAATCATTCACGCTTATCAGCTTCAAACCCGAGTATTTCAGCATTACCGCAATTTCCGCTTGTGTCTTGTAGGCGGTCACTGTACCGCCCATATATTCAAAAACAAATTTATGCTTCTGCTGCACTGGATTCACCATCCTTCAAAATATCCTGATACTGCTTTTCAAAGGCTTTCAGGGCTTTTCCATGAAGAAAAACAACATACTGATATGTATAGTTCATTTGTTCTGCAATAGTAAAAAAGTCATTAAGTTCTACATATCGGAAATATAGGACATTAACATAATTTATATTCCCTAACCCCTGAATCTGATTTATGATTCTATGCTTTAGGGCAAAAAGCTGTTCAATATCCGTTACAATTTCAGATTCCAAATCTGCAATTTTAGTTGCGTTATCTGCTACCTTGTCATAATGGGAATTACTCTGCACCTTTACCCCACTATAAGAAGTAGTGATCCTTGTTGCGGCATCTCTTACAGACTGCAATTCCCGTTGTTCTAATTCAATATCATTTTGAAGTTTTTGAACCTCTGACAAATATTCCTTTGCCGTCATATACGCCCTCCTACCAAAACAGGGCTGCGGGACACACCCACAACCCTATTCTGAACTTATTTCAAAGAAGAAAGGATCAATTCACTATCTGTTGGAATGTGCTTTGTAAACAGTTCGGAAAACTCATTTTCCAGTGTTGCATACATCTTCCCCAGTTCCTTCATAGTGTCCGGCAAGGTAAGATAGAAGTAAGGCACATCCGGGGTGATAATAACCGGGGTTGCGCCCCCGTACATAGAAACCGAAAACTTGAATCCGGGAATATTTTCAATATCTTCAACTTCTTTCAGCCTGTCCAGATATTCAACAGCGGAAGTATTGATACCCATATATTCAATCAGGGTTTCATAAATTGCTTCATCATAGCCAATTCCGGCAAGTCCCGCTTCTGGTACATTCCCTTTTGCATAAATCACATCATGGATCATCTTCATATTCGTGTAGGAATGTTTCAGCGGTTCCATAATGCTTTTAAGAATGTCAGGTGTAAGCTTGAAGCCCACCATATCAATGACCTTCAAAGCATTTGCAACATCTTCTGTATGCGATTTCCCATCATTGGGAAGCGTAACCTTATATTCATTGCAAAACTTCCTTGCGTTTTCTCTGAACAGCTTTGTAAGGTTATCCACCTTTTCCTGCAAATCAGCTTTAACACCCTTTAAGTTTTCACTTTTCCCTTCCGGGGTGAATCGCCAATCAAGCATCATTTCACACCCGGTTTCCTGCGCTTCTTTGACTTTATCCTGAAAATTCTTGATAATGGCTTCCGCCCTTGCAGCGTAGCTTTCATAAGTTCTTTTCATTTTTCAATTCTCCCTTCAATCAAAATGCAACGCCATAATAACGGCACAATTCTTTAATATCATTGAAAATATCCCCATTTGTACCAAATCTGGAATTCATATATGGGCTTTCGTGTTCGTAACTTAATTTTGCCAAATCGTGTAATTCTTTTGTGATAGTTGCAAATTCATTCAGCTTTGTTCTAAACGCATTATCCCTTTCAATCTGTGTCATATCTGATTGCCCCTTTCTTACTGTTCTACCAAAATAACGTGGCGGGCTTCTTTGCCCTTTGGTGCGTCATATATTTCCCCATATTCGACTTTCTGACCTCTCACCGGATAAACCCCGGCAAAACTCTCAATAGCCGATATATGAAGGAAATAATCATTGCCATCTTCCCCGGTGATAAATCCATATCCCCGCTTTGTGTTGAAAAACTTGATTGTACCCTTCATGTTCATCTGTCCTTTCCTCTGAACCATTTTTCATCTTTATACCGTTCAACAAGCTGTTCTATGCTCATTGAATTGTAATTCTGAATCAAATCCTGCAACGCCGGATCATCAAACCCCGGAAGTCGCATATTGGGATCTTTCATGCTTTCCGTCAATGTCAATATTTCCTGAATCACTGATATGTATAGTTCAAGCCATTTTTTAGAATCCCATATTTCTACAAATGCTTTACGTCCCTCAGAAGTGCAAAAATACAATATCGGATCACGGGGAAGATATAACCAGTTTTCCCCTACACCCATATCATCAATAATAATGAGCGTATTCTTAGTAACGCCGGGAACACCTATCAAATAGTTTTCGGCTTCAACCATCGTTTCAAAAAATAGCCGTTCTTTTTTTATGTTCGCTGTCCAAATTTTTCCATCATCATCAACACTGAATACGATAACTCCGATATGCTCTTTATTTTCCTGCATTGCTTCCAGCTTCTTCAAACGGTTTGCAATCGCCATCTGTCCAACTCTGCGTTTAATCACCTGTCAACCTTCTTTCCATTTCATCCAGTCTTTGAATGATGTTTTCATTCTCATATAGGCTAATTCCAAGTTCGAGAATAGCCCTTGCAGCCGAAACCCTTGAAGAATCCGTTGCGCTCTTATCCTTTGCCACTTCCCGCAACACTTCCAGCGATTCCAAACAATATCCTTGCGCTTTCTGCATGGTTTCTTGAAATATGCTGTTTTTGACCTTCTGTAATATCTCCTGAAAGTCTTTATCTTTTTTCAGGCGGTAAATGGTTGTAATAGATACACCGGATTTTTCAGCGGCTTCTTTGCTGGTTGGATAGGTTAGAAGATTTAAGGCGATAAGTTCTTTATTGCTTCTTGTCATATTACACCGCCTTTCCTATTCCAGCATCTTAATTCTACTATATATTGTGTATTTGTAAAGTTATATAACAATATATTGTACTTTTGTCTTAAAATGATAAAGCCGGGATCACTCCCGGCTTTTGAGAATCTTATATATTTGCGACTGCGAAAGTTCATATTTCTTTGAAACTTCCAAAATGCTTTTGCCTTTCCAAACATCCTGACGAATCGACCAATTCCGATCCTTAATGCTTGTGAAGCCATTTCCGAAAACTGGAATATGTATATCTTCCCCCGGCATTTGAAAACACACTTCACGAAACAATTCATCACCGATAATCGCCCGTAAACGGTTCAAAACAACTTCATTTCTGTTCAATATTTCACCCGCCTTTTGTTTTGAAAAGTTAATTTCAATACACTTATTACACACGCATGACACACGGAAGCCGCCAAAACCGCTATTTTCGGGACTTTCACAGTTACCCTTGTGATAATTCCAATGTTCAAAGTAGCTTGAAAATCCCGAAAACATTTCAAAACGGTTCAGTACCCGCCATCACACCCGGTTCTGAAACATCCGGTTTGTATCATTCAGATAATCGCAAGCTGCTTCCAGCATAGGCAGAATACAGATTTCCTCACCCGGATCAGCGTCCTTTTCCAAGGCAAAAATCAGGCTTTGCAGAATAGCCCTTGCTTTCATGTTGTTTTCATCAATCTTTGTGATCTGCTGTTCGTTCATAGTCAAGCCCCCTTAATCCTGATACATAGCCGTTTCAGCGGCTTTTCTCTCTGCTTCATCCATCCGTTCAAGGATTTCAACCGTATTATGATAGGTCTGTTCAATCATGCACCCATCATCAACATCAATAAAAAACCTGCAATCTAAGCGGCACTTACCGCCTGTAATCGGGCAATATCCGCCTTCAACTTCTGTTTTCTCTGTAAAAATCACATCATTCATAATCATTTTCCTTTCTGCTGTGCTTATAGAAACCAACCGTTCCTTTTGTTCCTTTCATTCCCTACACTGAAACAAAAGGAACAAAAGAAATAGTGGTTAGTGTATATCACACTTTTTCAAATTTATGTTTGCTTGCTGCTGTACCTTTGCTGATTTCAGTATGAAGAATACTATCCTCAAACAGAAAACCGTTGATTTCCGCCAGTTCTTTACCCAACTTTTGAGAAGTCAAGCTGATAGGCGTTCCATACTCCTTGCTTTTATCAATGATTGCCTTACAAAAGCCCGTCCATGTACCGCCGTTTTCTTCCAACAACTTCATAATCGTTTTCCGGGTGTTCCCCGTCAAATATTCAGCCCGCTTAATCTCTAATTGTGTTCTTGCCATGAAATCATCGAAAGAATCCGACTGACGCATCCATTTCCCACGTTCTTTATTGAAGATAAGCGGAAATTCTTCATAGGACACATCACGCCCGGTTACGCTCATTTTTGTAACATCATCACCCCGTTTCTGCTTTGTTAAAACGATCATATCATCAGCAGCACCCGCAACGCCGTAAGTTCCAGTTATATTCACAAAGGGATCATCTGGATCAATGCCCTTCCGGGTGTGCGTTACAAGGACAACCGCTATTTTATGCTGATCTGCGAATTTTTTTATCTCTCCAGCTTCACGGGAATCTATCGCATAAGCTGATTCATTCCGTCTTGCTTCCCCGCGAATCTTTATGAAAGTATCAATGATAATCAGCTTTGTTTCTGGTTGCTCTTTCAGAAATTCCGTCACTGACTCAAGGAAGCCTTTATCAAGCGTTGCACTATCAATCCCAAGGTTTAACCATGCTGGAAAAGGTTCTGTTCCAAGAATTTGTGAAATCCGCTGTTTCAATCGATCATTCCTATCTTCCAACGCCAAATACAGGACTTTGCTTTTATGGGTTTTGAAGCCAAGAAAATCACATCCCATTGCCACGGATAACCCCATATCAAGGCAGAACCACGATTTACCATACTTCGGCGGACTTGCCAAGATCACAAGCCCTACGGGTACAAGCCCTTCAATGATAAATTCAACTGGTTCAATATCCATTTGAAATAATTCAGCAGCGTTCAATGTATTCAACTTCGGTGTTTCAACTATTCCTTTGAAGGTTTCATCCCGTAGAATGATATTCAATTCCTTATCAGGAAGTCTATTTTTAAAGATAAAGGCGTTAGTATTCGTTAGAACCCGCCTTATCTGTTCTTTGGTGAAGCGCCTATCGTGTGATAAGAAGATTGCCATTGCTGAAAGCCCGTTGTTACGTCCGCCCTTATCCTGCTGCCATAGTTCCGCCGTTGTATTTACCGGAAGAAGTTCTTTCGGCACTTCCTGATATTCTTCATCGGCTAAGATGTCATATATCGGCGGGAATCGGTCAACACCATGTACCCGTAAGGGGATATAAGTAGAACCGCCATGAATATCAGCTATAAAACCAACGGCAAGTTTCTGATCCTCTGCGGATAATTTAGTGATTTCTCCTTGCTCATTTTTCCAAAATGTATGTAAATGCCCATTTGTTGGATTTTTTAGCACCAAACATCGCCAAGCGTTCGCCTTTGCCATTTCAAGGAATTTTTCACTCATTTCAGCATCATCAAAGCTAATATCTATCATGCCATCCTTCAAAACCGTCCCGAAACAAGGGCGTTTGGACGCTTCTTCAAAAGATAGTATTTTATCTTCCCCTTTGATTCTTTGCCCGGAAGCGGGGCTTTTGCCGTCCCCTTTGGAATTGCCTTCAACATAGGTTTTGAACAATTTATCGTTGCCCTTCCATTGGCTCAGCACCTACAACGCCCCCTTTCCTGAAAAATTTTATCTTTAACACTTCATCCTGATATGGTTTACTTCCGCAAATACCGCTCATATATTTCCATCACGGAATCGGAAACGCCGCTTTTATAAACCTTGCGAATGTCAACCACAACTTCATCTTCCAGAAGTTTCAGTTTTTCGATCAGGTCATTTCTGTTACAAGCAATGTTGCAGCACCGCTTGCCAGCGTATTCAATACGATACTTCATGATCTATCCGTCCTTTCTTCAAAATTTGGTTTGCTTTCGGAATCCCTATTCAGTTTCAATGATTTCAGTTACAGGCACATTCAACGCCTTTGCAATCTTTCCGATTGTCTGCGGTCTTGCAGCCTGAACCCCTTTTGTAATACGGGTAATCGTCACCTGTGACACGCCGCATTTTTCAGAAAGTTCCTTTGAAGAAAACGCCTGATTCGCCATTGCAATCTGCAATTTTTGAAGATTAACCTTCAATCTGTTCACCTTCTTTCTCTTTATGATCCGCTTATCACTTCATCCTGATTTCCGGTCACTTCCCCCGTTGGTGTTGCAGCACTGACGGGAAAAGTTTTATCTAAGAAGAATTACCGGATTGCCTGAATTTCTTTTTTGGATCATCTGATTGCATACAGCAACCAATTCTGCATACTGCTTATAATTGATAAATTGAATTTTTAATCCCAAGTTCAGGCTTTTCAAGAACTCGTTGAACTCAAATATTTGAAATCCATTTTCCAGCGGAAAAATGTAATCATTTCCGCCTGCTCTTACACAAGCGGCAGGATTTCCTTGATTGCTATAAATTCCAAGAGTAGATACCGCTTTTGCCTTTGGGAAATCTTCAGAACAGATAACCCTGATTGTTTTGCTCTGTCGAACAGCCGCTTCAAATCTAATCACTTTACACATCATTTTTTCTTCCTTCCTGCATAAGATTTCAAAATATGTTCTATTGCCTTTTTGGTGGCTTCAATCTTTGCCATATCCGGCTGATTGTCCAGTTCCCGGATCAGAACCACTTGCCCCCATTTGATTTCAAGCTTCCAGTGTTGCCGCACATCTGCCAGCTTCATAAAATTTCCGATGAAATAGCCGTTTTCATCACAAGCGGAATAGCGAAATCCATTGATACCCCGCCGAACTTTTATAATAGTCACTTGAAACACCGCCTTTCTTGTGATTAGCATTATGCTTATCTAATAGCATAATATCACCGTTTTGCTAAGTTGTCAATAGCAAAATTAGCGTTTTGTGAATTTTACTATTGCTAAATTAGCGTTTTGGGTGTATTATAGATTTGTGAAAGGGGGTGAATTTATTGGGATCATTTGCCGAAAGGCTTATCAACGCCCGTGAAAAAAAGAATCTTACCCAAAAACAATTAGCCGAAAAGTTAGGAATAACCCCTACCCGCCTAAATTATTGGGAAAAAGGCAAAAGAGAGCCTAACATTGAAATGATCGGAAAACTTGCTGAAGCACTTGATGTTTCGCCGGATAGCCTTATGGGATGGGAATATTATGACAGGCAAAACGCCGATCAAATCAAGACAATTCATAAATACTTGAATTTCAATGAATTTCTTGAACAAGCCGGATACATTGTGAAAGAAAATATACTCAAATGGCATTGGGAAGATGAAGATGATCCTTTCCAAAGGGTACAAGTCCCCGATGAATGGGAAATTGTTCTATCCAAGGATGGGCATGAAGCAACTTTCACGGAAAAGGAATTTGATGATCTTCAATCAAGCGCAAAAGCCTTTGCTATTGCCGTGATAGAAGGTAAATTTTTCAAGAGAGTTGTTGAACAACAAAAATAAGCCGCTTCCCGCTGCAACGGAAAACGGCAAATAAAAAGAAATCCCCGGCTGCTGCAACAGTCAGGGATTCCGAAAGCAACCAATTCAAGAAACCTGCAAAGAATCATGAAGTGGTCATTCAAATTATACCATTCCATGATTCAGAAATCAATGAAGAAAGGAATGGTATAATGCGCTTACCGAATGGATTCGGTAATGTGTCTAAGCTGCCCGGAAACAGGCGGAAGCCTTACCGTGTTAGGGTAACTGTCGGTTGGGAACTGGACACGGAAACCGGAATCAATAAACAGAAATTCAAAACCATAGGTTATTACGAAACCAAAGAAGAAGGGCTTATTGCTTTGGGGAATTTTCACCAAAACCCCTATGATATGGATAGTTCTTCCATCACCTTTGAAGAAGTGTTTGAAAAATGGACTACTGAACATTATCCCAAAATTTCAGATTCCAATGTCAAGGGGTATAATGCAGCTTACCGCCTTTGCGCTATGCTCTATAAAATGCGCTTTGTGGATATTAAGAAATCTCACCTTCAAGGGGTCATTGATACCTGCGGGAAGAACTACCCCACATTGCGGAAGCTGAAAGCCCTGTTCAGCCAACTATATAAATTCGCAATGGAAAATGACCTGTGCGGGAAGGATTATGCAAAGTATATTGACATAAACCAATATCAGGATAAGAATCCCAACGCCCTAAACCGCCAGCCGTTCAGCAAGGAAGAAATTCAAACGGTTTGGAAATGGAACAATTCCAATGAATATGTGTCTGTTGTCCTTATGCTGATCTATTCAGGCGTAAGGATTGGGGAATTGCTGGACTTGAAAAAGGCGCAAGTGAATCTCAATGAAAAATGGTTTGATATAACAGCATCCAAGACAAAGGCGGGGATTCGCAAAGTACCTATTGCCGATAAGGTTTTACCCTTCTTTGAATACTGGATGAACAAGAATGATTGCGAATATCTGCTTTCCACCCCAGAAGGGAAACACTTTGATTACCGGAATTATTACGATTCCTATTGGACACCGTTAATTGAACAAATGGGCATGGATCATCGCCCGCACGATACCCGGCACACTTGCATTAGCCTTTTGACGGTTGCCGGGGTTCAGGATAAGATCATAAAAAAGATTGTCGGGCATAAGGGGCAGACAGTGACAGAAGTTGTATATACCCATTTTGAGATTCAAGAACTGTTAGAAGCAATCAATAAAATCTAAGGTGGTGCTTATGGATAAAACGGAATATAAGAACCGCCACAAAGCAGAACACTATGATAGAATTGAATTAGCTGTACCAAAAGGGATGAAAACGGTTATTAAAAACCTTGCTTCCGATAAGGGGGTTTCCGTCAACGCATACATTCAGGATTTAATCAGGAAGGATCAAGAAGGAATGTTTGATACAATGCAGATTGCGGAAAAGAACCGGGAAATGTTATCAGGGATTCAAGGAAATATGCACGATGGGTATAATGTAATATTCAAGGATGGACACACAATCCATTGCACAACGAAAAAGGAAGTCAGATCAGCAATTATTGAATATTGCAAGGGAAAGGGCGTTTGATACGCCTTTTCTTTTGCTTCCCGTATCTTACGGAAGATTGCAAAAATCTTACGGAAGATACATTTTCTATTGTGTCATGCGTGTGTCATGTATGTGTCATACCGCACACAATTTCAGGCGGTCTTATATAGCTTTATATATTGAACTATATTGAAAAAACCCCGAAAACACAAGGTTTCCGGGGTTTGCAAATTTTCTGTTTTGCGCTTTGAATTATCGCTTGCTGAACTGCGGAGCGCGACGAGCGGCTTTGAGGCCGTACTTCTTTCTTTCCTTCATACGAGGGTCTCTGGTAAGGAATCCAGCCTTCTTCAGAACGGGTCTGAAATCGCCGTCTACCTGAAGCAGAGCTCTGGAAATACCGTGTCTGATTGCACCAGCCTGGCCGGTGTATCCGCCACCGCGAACGTTAACCAGAACGTCGAACTTCTCAGCAGTCTCAGTAGCTGCCAGAGGCTGACGAACGATAACCTTCAGAGTCTCCAGACCGAAGTACTCATCAATGCTTCTCTTATTGATTGTAATATTACCATTACCGGGTACTAAATATACTCTGGCGATGGATTTCTTTCTTCTACCGGTTCCGTAGTATCTTTCTGTTTTAGCCATGATTTATTTTCCTCCTCTCAGTCCTTTAGAATGTCAGTACTTCAGGCTTCTGAGCCTCATGCTTGTGCTCAGGTCCTGCATATACGTGAAGCTTGGTGAACATCTGTCTTCCTAAAGGTCCCTTGGGAAGCATGCCCTTAACTGCAAGCTCGATTACCTGCTCAGG
>OLPI01002111.1_pt1 | contig 16135 bp, 10 predicted proteins | sample 1672361 | NCBI WGS metagenome assembly OLPI01 (sample SAMEA3136675, study PRJEB25190) | human gut metagenome
TTTGCGGAAAGGGCTATTCTCCCCCTTCGGGGGAGAATAGCTTTTTGTTTACAGTCTGAGACGAACGCGCGCCGCGTCCGTCCCGTTCCCGTCAGGAGAACATTTTTTCCAATTCCTCGTATTTTTCGTGCGTAATCAGCGCGTCCTGCGTCGTGCCGGTCAGGTGCACCACATACGTCCAGCGCCCGTAGGGCGTGATGTTGTCGATCACATTGAGGTTGATGATGTACGATTTGTGGCAGCGGAAGAAAATCTTCGGATCGAGCCGCGCCTCCACGTCGCCCAGCGCCTCGCTGGTCTCAAAGCGCCGCCCGTTCGTGGCATACAGCACGGTCGAGCGGTTTTCGCGCTGCACCAGCAGGATATCCGACTGGTTGATGAAGTTCACGCCTTCCTTGTGGTGCAGCATGATGCTCCCGCTCCTCGGGGCCGATTCCCCGACCCGTATCGCTGACACGGAACAGCAGCCGCCCCTCTTCCAACCAGGCGTCAAACGCGACGAACCCCCGGTCGGTGAACTTGATCGCATTGGAAAGCAGGTTCTCGGCGATCTGCCGCACACGCGAGGGATCGCCCGCGACCTGTCCCGAAAGTTCGGCGGCGAGCGTACACCGCAATTCGATTCCTTTGGCCGCAGCCACCGGCTCGAACCCGGTGCAGACAGCCGTAAACAGATCGGCCGGAGAGAAGGCGATGCGATTGACGGCGACTTTGTTGGAGTCGAGTTTGTAGAAATCCAGCAGGTCGGTCACCAACTCCAACAGGTGATCGGCCGAGCTCTTCATATGATCCAGATAAAGCGCACCCCGCTTGCCCAGGTCCAGACGCGTAAGCAGATCGATATAGCCCATGATCGAACCCAGCGGGGCCTTGATGTCGTGCGTAATGGTGAGCATCAGCTTCTCACGGGCCTCCAGCAAGGCTTCGTTGTGGCGATTGGCCGCTTCGAGCTGGCGTTTGTAACGGTTGCTGCGGTTCACGTCCCGCCAGAGGATTCCGACGAAGAGCAGCATCACCAGCAGCGATCCGGCAGCCACCGAGCCCAGAATGACGAGCGAGCTGCGCCGCACCTGTTCACGAGCCTGCATCCGCTCCCAGAGATAGGCCGTCTCCTCCTCCTCGAAGTCGATAATCAGGCGGTAAATCCGCTGATTGATCTGCTGGTTGTTGCGTTGCAGCCGCAACCCCTCCCGCCACGCCTTGTCGTAAAGGGCCAGCCGCTCGCTGGTCACCCGCTGCTCCAGATCCTGCAGCACTACGGCGATGGTATCCCCCAGACTCATCTGCCGAGGCGGAGCGTCGATCCGCACCCGGGTCTTCACCACCACCTGCGAATCGTTCTTGGGCGGGCTGAACAGGTCGCCGAACCGGCGGAAGAAATTGCGCTTCTTTTTCGGAGCCACGCGCACCGTATCGCGGACCAGGATCGTATCGGGTTCGATAGTCGGTTGCGACAGGGAGTCCAGCATGGGAATCATCCGCTGGATATTTTCGCTCAACAACGTCGCCGTGCCCGCCGAACGCAGGTTGCGGTCCAGAGCCTTGATCCCCTGCTCCTTGCCGGCGATCAGCCGCACGATCGTGTCCAGACGCATCTGCTGCGACTCGTCGTCCGCACGCATACGGAGCGAATCGATGCACTCCCGTACCAGCCGGAGTTCGCGTTTGTAACGATTCTCGTAGCTGGCATAACCGGCCACCAGCATCTGACCGTATGTTTCGGCCTCATAGAGATGGTAGAGAGTCTGATTGACCAGTCTGCGCCGCCGCCGAAGCTCCTGCTGGCTGTGGTCCGGTTCGAGGAGCGCTCCGGTCTGACGCCAGACGTAGATCATGGCCGTCAGGCCGATCAGGGCGATCAGCACGTAACCCACGACGATTTTGGTGCGTACGAATTTAGACTCTTTCATCATAGCGGATCGACTTATCCTTCGCCCAAAGATAGCATCTGTTTCGGTGATTTTCGCTGCGGAAAGCCTTTTTCTTTCCAAAGCCTTTCCGCAAGGGGGTCTGCACCCTATTTGATCCGGGCGATGATCCTCTCCAGCGTCAGCTCACGCACCGCATCGCGTCCGATCCGGCGGGCTGCCGCCCCCTCCTTCGCCGCCAGTCTACGGGCCAGCGCCAGCGCATCGGGGTAAAGCCCCCGGCTACGTTTGCCGATCTGCCGCAGGGCCCAATTCACGGCTTTTCCGATCCGGACGCGGGAATCCTCCGCACCCCGTTCGATCAGCGGCAGAAAGGCCCTGAAATCGTCGTCCGAAGCCCGTTTATCCCCGACGGCGAGCGTAGCCAGCAGAGCGAACCCCGCCCGTCGGGTAAACTCCTCGTCCGAAGCGGCGTATTCGCGCACCTTGCCGTAAGCGTACGACGTATAGCGGAACAGGTTGATACAACACTGGTCGCACAGGTCCCACGACCGAAATTCGGCGACCCAGGCATCCATCTCCTCCGGACGGAACAGCGCCGGATCGGCGATCATCGACGCCAGGATCCGCCCTTCGTGCACCGGCCTGCGGTAGAGTTCCAGCGCCAGCGCATGATCCCGGCCGATCTCCCGCGCCAGACGCCGCAGATCGACCACCCGCACCCCGACCGCCAGCCGGGCGTCGATTCCGAACCGCACCATTCCCTCCCGGAACTCCGGATTGGCATGGGCCGCAAGCCACTCCAAGACCTCTTCGCAGGTCATATCCTTTCCTTTTTTCGTCTTCATCTCTATCTCACTTATCCGCACGAATGAAATTCTAAAAATAGTCATTTATTTTATTTCTGCAAACCGATCCGAAAAGAAGGACGGTTTTCATACCCCGCAATGCGTAAATTTCATCCGACCGTTTTTCAACATCGAAAAGGGGAGAACGCTGCGAGCGTTCTCCCCTTTTCGATTCGCGGACATGCGCCTGCAAAGCAAACGCACATTCGCCGTATTTCCAGTTACTTACGCTTCTTGTCCGCTTTCTTGGCGTTTTTCTTCGAAGCCTTCGTCTCCTTTTTCTTCACATCCTTCTGATCGCATGCCTTGGTGCAGTCGCTCTTCACGAGGGTCATCTCGTCGAGCAGCCAGTCCGCACCCGCGAACTTGTCGATCACGAAGAGCACATAGCGAACGTCCACGCCGATAGTACGCTGTACATCCGGCTCGAAGGCGATATCGCCCGACATAGCCTCCCAGTTACCGTCGAAAGCCAGACCGATCAGCTCGCCGCGGCTGTTCATCATCGGCGAACCCGAGTTACCGCCCGTGATGTCGCAGTTGGCCAGGAACGCTACGGGAAGTTCGCCCTTGCAGTTGGCATAGGGACCGAAATCCTTCGCCTCGTAAAGCTCCTTGAGCTTGGCGGGAACGACGAATTCGGGATTCGAAGAATCCTCCTTCTCCATCACGCCCTTGAGCGTCGTGTAGTAATCATATACCACGCCGTCGGCAGGTTCATAAGGCAACACCTGACCGTAAGTCAGACGAATGGTGAAGTTCGCATCCGAATACCAGGCCTTGTCGGGCTGCATGCGCATCAGACCGGCTACGTAAAGACGATGTCCGTCCGCATATTTCTGCAGGTTGGGTACGGCCTTCTCGCGCAGCTCCTTCATCTTGTTCAGAACCGACGTAGCCAACACTACCGCCGGATCGTTCTTGATCTGCTCGGACGTAGCGGCCGATGCCTTGGCCTCGTCCGTGAAGACCGAATTGTCGTACAGGTAATCCACATAAGCGTCGATGTCGCCGCCGAACTGCGCGTCGATCACCTCCGCGAAAACGGTCGGCAGATCCTTCACGTTCTCCTTGACCATCGAAAGCATCTTCCGGGCTACCTTGCGGTCCGTCGGCAGGTTGTAATCCTTGTAGAAGTTGGCGTAATACTCCTTCGCCTGCGCTTTCGCTTCGTCGCTTACCTCCTCGGCCGTCAGCATCCGGTTAGCCACCAGAGCCGGGGTCATGATTTCGACCGAACGGACCATCGCCTCGCTCAAATACTGGAGCGGACCGGTGTAGGCCATGTTGTCGTTCACCGCCTCGCGGATCATGCCGAGCGCATCGACGAATCCCTCTTCAGGCAGCGTATTCTGCTCGGCCCAAGCCTGGAATTCGGCTTCCTGCGCCTCCTTCAAGGCTTTCACGTCCAGTTTTTTCAGACCGCGCAGCATGCCGATCGTATTCTTCCAATAGTTCGACGAATTGGCATATTTCGAAGCGTACTGGATACGCACCTTGTCGCTGGCGGCCATGTCCTCCTTCAGGATGTCCTGACGGGCGCCGCGAATGTCGATGCGCTGCGGACCCGAAACCTGGAACATCTCGTCGATCTCGTACGAAGTCATGTAACGCTCGGTCGAACCGGGGAAGCCCATGATCATCGTGAAATCGTCGGCCTTGTAACCGTCGAGCGACACCTTGAGGAACTCTTCGGCCTTGTAGGGTACGTTCTCTTCCGAATATTCCGCCGGACGGTTGTCCTTGCCGGCATAGATGCGGAAGATCGAGAAGTCGCCCGTATGACGCGGCCACATCCAGTTGTCGGTTTCGCCGCCGAACTTGCCGATCGACGTCGGGGGAGTACCGACCAGACGGATGTCCCGATAAACCTCCATCACGAACGCGAAGTACTGGTTGCCACCGAAGAACGGCTGGATGTTGATCGTCATGCCGGGATTCTCGGCCCGCAATTTCTCGTACAGCGCCTCGATGTTCTTATCCTCCATTTCCGAACGCTCCTCGCCCTTGGCGATCGAGGGGATGTTGCCCAGCACCTCGGGCGTTACGTCGATGATTCGACGGATGAAAGTGACCGTCAGCCCCGGAGCCGGCAGCTCCTCCTCGTTGGACATGGCCCAGAAACCGTCCTTCAGGTAGTCGTGCTCCACCGAAGAGAGGGCCTGAATCGAACCGTAACCGCAATGGTGGTTGGTGAAAACGAGTCCTTCGGGCGATACGACCTCGCCCGTACAACCGTTACCGAAAATGACGATCGCATCCTTGAGCGATCCGTGATTCACCGAATAGATATCTTCGGCCGTGAGCTGGCAGCCCTTGGCTTTCATATCCCCGATGTTCATCTTCTGAAGATAGGGCAGAAGCCACATACCCTCGTCTGCAGCGGCAGTCAGCGATACGACTGCCGCAGCCAGGCATAAAATCAGTTTTTTCATCTCTCCTTAAAATGTTTGTTTACTTGGTTTATAAAAAATATATAGTTGAATTTCTCTGTTCGCACTTCATACGACCGGCTCCGCATCCGCCCAACCGGATCGGAATGCCGCACTCTCTCCGTTCCTTCCCCTGTTCTCTTTTTTCGTCCTTCGCCGCAACCGGCCGGGCAGGTTCTCCCTCGTTTCTCCTCTTTGGCCGCCGACCGGAAATCCGCCGTTCCGCCTCCGTAACCGCACAGGCCGTGCGACCGGAGGATCGCCCTCCGGCGAGCGAAAAACCTACTTGATGGCGATCATGTTGAGGATCGAACGCTCGGCACGGCGGCGTACCTCCTCGTCGAGCGATATTTCGGGCCGCTCGTCGCGCAGCGTGGTGAAGATATTCTCCAGCGTAATCATCTTCATATACCTACAATTGTTGCATCCGCACGCCTCGTCGTCGGGAGGGGCCGGGATAAACGTCTTCTCCGGATAGCGGCGCTTCATCTCGGTCAGAATCCCCGCTTCGGTCACCACGATGAACTCCCTGGCGGAACTTTTGCCGCAATAGTCCAGAATAGCCGCCGTCGAACCGACGAAATCGGCCACCTGCACGATATAGGCCCTGCATTCGGGATGCACCACCACCTGCGCTGCGGGATGCTGCCGCTTCAGTTCCAGGATTTTTTCCAACGAAAACTCCTCGTGCACATGGCAGGCGCCGTCCCAGATCACCATATTCTCGCGTCCAGTCAGCTTTTGGATATAGGAACCCAGGTTCCGGTCGGGAGCGAAGATGATCGGCTGGTCGGCCGGAATCGACTCTACGACCTTCAGGGCATTGGACGAGGTGCAGCACACATCCGTCAAGGCTTTCACCCCGACCGAAGTATTGACGTACGAAACCACCTTGTAGCCGGGATATTTCGCCTTGAAAGCCGCGAAAGCGGCCGCATCGCACGATTCTGCCAGCGAACATCCCGCTTCGAGATTCGGAAGCAGCACCTTCTTTTCAGGCGAGAGCACCTTGGCCGTCTCTGCCATGAAATGCACGCCGGCGAAGAGGATGATCCGGGCGTCGGTCTTCTGCGCCTCGATGGAGAGCGCCAGCGAATCGCCCAGGAAATCGGCTACTTCCTGCACTTCGGGCAGCGTATAGTAGTGCGCCAGGATAACGGCGTTCTTCTCGCGTTTGAGCCGCTCGATTTCCGTTTTGAGTTTCGATGAGTTATCGACCATCGTTTTTTATTTTTTATACTTTTATTTTATTAAAAAAATAATTAAAAGTAAATATAATGCCTGTTGATAGTGTTGATAATTATACCGTATTTCGGGTTATCCACAGCATAGCTTTTCGAAGTTCCGTATTCTGTTCTGCCGATAAGGTCCGGGAGGTTGTCGAAACCCGTTTTTTGGAAAGTTACCGACAAATGTTCAAAACAGGTTTCGACATTTCGACATGTTCGGATTATCAACATTCGCTTCTCTTTTTCCGTGCATATCCCGAATCATACTTTGCGAAAACTTTTTTTTGCCGTTTTCTTGTTTTGTCTATACCGGGCGAAAGATGGATTTTGCAAACGGTTCCGGGTTTTTCTTTTCAAAAGTTATTGCGGGTTTATCAACATCGTTCGTGGGGTTATTTGACCACCTTATCAACAATCCGGTCGGCTATCTCCCGGTAGTAGGGTTCGACGCGGGCGTCGATCGACACCGACGGCGTTCCCGTATCGGCGCCTTCCATAATGGACTGTATGATAGGTATTTCTCCCAACAGGTCTATGCCGTTTTCCTCGGCGAAGCGGCGGGCGCCTCCCTTTCCGAAGAGGTAGTAACGGTTTTCGGGCAGCTCTTCCGGCGTGAACCAGGCCATGTTTTCGACGATGCCGGCCAGGGGGATGTTCACCTGCGGATTGCGGAACATCTCCACGCCGCGCCGTACATCGGCCACGGCGATCTGCTGGGGGGTGGAAACGATCACGGCCGTGTCGATTTTCAACTCCGAAATGATCGAGAGGTGAATATCTCCCGTGCCGGGAGGAAGATCCACGAGCAGGAAATCGAGCGCTCCCCAGCGTGTCTGGTGGATCATCTGCCGCAAGGCGTTCACCGCCATTGCACCGCGCCACAGCAGGGCGTCCGAAGGTTTCACGAAGAAGCCGATCGACATGATTTTCATATCCATCGTTTCGGCCGGCAGGATGATATCCTGCCCGTCCACCTGTTCGGCTTCGGGCAGGTAACCTTCCAGACCGAACATCTTGGGCTGCGAAGGGCCGTAGATGTCGGCGTCGAGGATGCCGACCCGGAAACCCCGGTTGCGCAGGGCGACGGCAAGGTTGGCCGTGACGGTCGATTTTCCGACACCGCCCTTGCCCGAAGCGATCGCTACGATGTGGGCTATGTCGCCCGTCATGGTCGGTTTGTCCGCAGCTTGCGGTTTCTTGGGAGCGGCCTCCTTAATAATAACGGTGATGGATCCTTTCAGGGCGGGAAAATTCTCTTCCAGCAGTGCTTGAACCTGCCGTTTGATCTTCAGGGCGAAGGGATCGCGCACTTTGGCGAAATTCAGGGTGACGGTTATCTTGTCGCCGGGAGTCGAAACCTGTTCGACGAATCCGCTCTCGACAAGACCGTGCTGGGTCTCCGGATGGAGGATACGGTTGAGTAATTCCTTGACTCTCTCTTCCATATTTTCAGTTAAGTTGGTAGCAACGATCGTGCAAACCGGGCGGCAAAGAGCCTGCTCCTGCTCGTCCGGATGCGGCTTATCTGGACAAAGATAACTATTATTTCCGATATAATAAGTCTTTATGGAAAATTATGTTATCGATAAACGATAAATATTATTTGTTTTTCATAAAATTAACGGTTATATTTGCCGCATATTAACTCCGATTCGGAGGGGGGCCGGGATTCGGCGATGCGGAAAAGTTTCGCCCCGTTCGCGCCTCATGCGCCGTTTCGCAGCGAATGAATATTAAATAAATCGGTATGAAATTTTTGAAAATGTTTTTCGCCGGTCTGCTCGCTTTTGTCGTGGGCAGTGCGGTGATGCTCTTTCTTTCCGTGGTGATTTTGTTCGGAATCGTAGGTTCCATGACCTCTTCGGAACCGGTGACGGTCGGAGAGCACGCGATTTTGAAACTGGATTTTTCGGAAGACCTGATCGAGTCGCCGAGCAGCGATCCTTTCGCCGGCATCGATTTCGCCACGATGACGGCCAGACACCAGGTTACTCTTTACAATGCGTTGCGGGCCATCGAAACGGCCAAGAACGATCCCCGCATCCAGGGTATTTATCTGCGTCCGAACGGAGGCGGAGTCGCCACTTACGCCATTCTGGAGGAGCTGCGCGAGGCGCTTCAGGATTTCCGGCAGGGCGGCAAGTTCATCATCGCCTATAACGAAACCTACGGCCAGGGGGGATACTATCTGGCATCGGTCGCCGACAAGATCTACCTGGAGCCTCACGGAGGGATGCAGTGGACAGGTGTTTCTTCGACGCTGATGTTTTACAAGGGTCTTTTCGACAAGCTCGATATTCAGGCCGAAATTTTCCGTCCGACGGCCTGCAGGTACAAGAGTGCCGTGGAGCCTTATTTCCTTTCGAAGATGTCGAATGCCAACCGCGAGCAGATGCAGTTGTTGGTGGATTCCTATTGGAATGTGATGGCGGAGGCCGTCGCCGAGTCGCGCGGTATCGAGCTTTCGACCTTGAACCGACTGGCCGACGGGCTCGAAGTGTCGCTGGCACAGGAGGCGCTCGATCATGGGATGGTGGACGGATTGCTGTTCGAGGATCAGATGGACGATGTGTTCCGGGAGTACGGCGCCGTCGCCAAGAACGACGGACAGTTCGAGTTCGTGACGTTGGGACAGTACGTGTCGCAACTGAATGCGGACCTTAAGAATATCTCTTCGTCGCAGATAGCGATCGTCTATGCCGACGGTGCGATCGTCGATGGCGAAGGCTACGGTGCCGATATTTACGGCAATACGCTGGCTGCGAAGTTGGCGAAGGTACGTCGCAACGACGATGTCAAGGCCGTGGTGCTGCGTGTCAATTCGCCGGGCGGCAGCGCGCTGGCTTCGGATGTGATCTGGCGCGAGGTGGAGCTGCTTCGGGAGAAGAAGCCGGTGATCGTATCGATGGGCAGCTATGCGGCCAGCGGCGGTTACTATATTTCGTGCGGTGCCGATGCCATCGTGGCGGACAAGACGACCCTTACGGGGTCGATCGGGGTGTTCGGAATGTTCCTGCGCCTGGAGGATGCCCTGAAGAATAAGCTGGGCATTACGTTCGATGCCGTGAGAACCAATACGTCGGCCGATATGGGCGTGATGCGTCCCCTGACGGGAACCGAACGGGCGGCGATCATGCGCTCGGTGGACGAGGTGTACGAAACTTTCACCTCCTACGTGGCCGAAGGCCGTAATCTGCCGCTGGAAAAGGTGCTCGACATTGCCGGCGGACGGGTTTGGAGCGGCACGGATGCCCTCGCTCTCGGGTTGGTGGATACCAACGGCGGTCTGAAGACGGCCATCGCTATTGCGGCTGACAAGGCCGAATTGGGCGATAAGTTCCGCATCGTCGAGATGACCGAGGCTCCGACCGGCTTCGGGGCGTTCTTCTCCGGATTCATGGCCAAAGTCAAGGCCGACATCGTGGCCGGAGAACTGGGACCCTGGGCCGGCGAGTGGCGCAAGATCCGTGAGGCGGTGGGACAGCAGGGCGTAGTGATGTATTGTCCTTATGCGGTACAGCCGGAGATGTAGGAAATCGCGGACGGAATGCCCGGACTCACTTTAAGTTTTCGATCGATTATGGAGATATTGAAAGTAGAACACGTTACCAAGCGCTTCGCCAGACATACGGCTCTGGACGATGTGTCGCTCACGATTCCCAAGGGGTCGGTTTACGGCCTGCTCGGACCCAACGGTGCGGGCAAGACCACGCTGATCCGCATCATCAACCGCATTACGGCGCCCGACGAGGGGAAAGTCATCTTCGACGGCTGCGAAATCCAGCCGCAGGATGTCTATCGCATCGGCTATCTGCCCGAGGAGCGCGGTCTGTATAAAAAGATGAAAGTGGGCGAACAGGCCGTCTTCTTCGCCCGCCTGAAGGGGCTTTCGCGCCACGAAGCGGTGGTGCGGCTCAAGAAGTGGTTCGTCAAATTCGGCATCGAATCGTGGTGGGACCGCAAGGTGGACGAACTTTCGAAGGGTATGGCCCAGAAAGTCCAGTTCATCGTCACGGTGCTGCACGAACCTGAGCTGCTGATCTTCGACGAGCCTTTTTCGGGTTTCGATCCGATCAACGCCAACCTTTTGAAGGAGGAGATTCTCGGCTTGCGCGACAAGGGTTCGACGGTCATCTTTTCGACCCACAACATGTCGTCCGTCGAGGAGATCTGCGACCATATCACGCTTATCAACAAGTCGCGCAACATTCTTACGGGCCGTGTGGACGAGATCCGGCGCAGGCACGGCAACAACATTTTTCAGGTAGCCTACCGGGGCGACGCGGAGGCGCTGCGCGGTGTGCTCGAAGGTCGCTGCGAGGTGCTCGAACAGCCCGAGCCGGAGTTCGGGGCGGCCTATTCGTCGCTCAAGCTGCATGTGGAGCGGGATGCCGACGTGCGGGAGGTGATCGCCCGGATCAACGATGCGGTGGAGCTGCGCTCCTTCACGGAGATCATCCCGTCGATGAACGACATCTTCATACGGGCCGTCGGGGGAACCCTCAACGCGGAGTAATCGGAAGAAAACGAACAAGCAAAAGTAGAAAGCCATGGCAAATTCGAAGATAGGAATTATCATTACCCGGGAATTCAACGAACGGGTGCGCAAGAAGTCGTTCATCGTGACCACGATTCTTATGCCGGTGCTGATGATCGGCCTGATGGTGGCCCCGGCGCTCATCATGCGCTATTCCCAGGGGGAAACCCGGCATATTTCCGTGATCGACGAGAGCGGTGTGATCGCTCCCCGGCTCGAGAGCAGCGAGGAGGTGGTCTATGAGCCGACCGACCTGACGCTCGACGAGGCTCGCAGAGAGCATACCGACCGTTTCGGCATACTCTGGATCGGCGGGGACATAATGACCAATCCCGGCAACGTGAAACTCTATACCAACGGCTCCTCGGCGATGTTGGTCGAGGAGAGCGTGTCGGGGCAGATCGCCGACATCATCGAGAAGGAGAAACTCAAGGACTATAACATCGAAAATCTGTCGCAGATTCTCTACGAGGTGAAGACTACGGTCTATATGCAGGTCTTCCGCAACGACCAGATGCAGGACGACGGCAGCGACAAGCAGGCCAATTCGTCGGCCGTATCGACCGTCGTGGGGCTGGTGCTCGGTATGATCCTCTACATGTTCCTGATGATTTACGGTGCGATGGTCATGCAGTCGGTCATCGAGGAGAAGAACAACCGGGTGCTCGAAGTGGTCGTCTCTTCGATCAGCCCCTTCCGGCTGATGCTGGGCAAGATCCTGGGTATCGCTTCCGTCGCGGTGGTGCAGGTGCTCATCTGGGGCGTGCTGGTGTGCGGCGTGGGTGCGCTCGTCATGCCGCACCTGATCTCTGCCGAGATGATGGGAAGTGTCGAGGCGATGCGTGCCGGGACGCTCGATCCGACGGCGGCGGGCGTCGATATGGAGATGGTGCAGACGCTCGCCACGGCGACCGATTTCGGATATGTCTTCCAGATTTTCGCTTACCTGCTGCTCTACGTGATCGGTGGTTACCTGCTCTATTCGGCGATGTTCGCTGCCGTCGGTTCGGCTGTCGATAATGTGCAGGACGCACAGCAGTTGCAGACCCCGATCATGCTGCCGATCATCCTGAGTATCTTCGTGATGATGGTGGTGATGAAGGACCCCAATTCGCCGCTGGTCTTCTGGTGTTCGATGATTCCTTTTACCTCGCCCGTGGTGATGATGGCCCGCATCCCGTGCGGTATTCCGACCTGGGAGATCGTCGTGTCGCTCGCGGTGCTCTACGCTACGTTTATGGCTATGGTATGGCTCGCGGCGAAGATTTACCGCGTGGGTATCTTCATGTACGGCAAGAAACCTACCTTCAAGGAGCTTTACAAGTGGATCCGCTACAAATATTAGCGGGCACGCTGCGGGGCCGGCCGGGTTTTACTTTTCCGGGCACCCTTTTTGCAGGCGGTGAATACATAAAAGTTTTTTCATAAATAGATTTTTTGATCGCGGGTCCCGGTTGTCGTAAGACGTCCGGGACCTTTTCGTGATCTCTGTCCGGAAATATCGTCGGATCGCGGGTATGTTTCCGATGGTACGAGTAATCCGGCATTACTCCGGTTGGACACGAATGAGAGGTTTTGCGTCCTGATACGTCGTTTCGGCAGAAGAGAGGATGTGTCCCGACTTTTGTTCGGAAAGGGCTTCGATGGCGCGAAAATGCTCGTTATTCGCTTTCCTGCGTTTTTGCGACGAAGGTCCGGTGTTTGGATGAACCGGCGTTGCAGCCGAAAAAATCGTGATTTCGGCTGTGCGATCTTATCGCGTTGTTTCTCCGATAAGAAGGCGGTGTGTCATAATTGCCCATTGCTGCGTTATCTTCGGGATTCGGACTCGATCGTTTACACCGAGTAAACTCCTGTCTTCCTCACCTTCGAAGCTTTGCATAGGGCTAATTCTTATGCATATAAAAAGGAGTGTGCCGAAATTCCTATTTCGGCACACTCCTTTATGGAAACGATGCGGAATTACCAGATAATCACGCGCTCCTCGACCGGCATATACATCTTGCCGTCGGTGATGTTGAAGGCGTCGAAGAAATCCTGGAGGTTGCGCAGCGTAGCGTCCACGCGCCATTGACCGAGCGAGTGTACGTCGAGTTTGGTCAGACGGGCGATCTCCTCGTCGCGGATGTTCTGTGCCCAGACGGTCGCGTAGCTCAAGTAGAAACGCTGGGCCGGCGTAAGTCCGTCGATCGGCTCGGGTTCGGTGCCGTTCAGTGTGTTCATGAGTGCCGTGTAAGCCACGCGCAGACCGCCCTGATCGGCGATATTCTCGCCCAGGCAGAGCGAACCGTTGGCGAAGACGGCCGGCTGGTCGCCGCGTGCGGGCAGCACCTCGATCGCGTCGAACTGCTTGACCAGAATGTCGGTCTTCTGTTTGAAGGCTTCGGCATCGGCATCGGTCCACCAGTTGTTCATGTTGCCGTCTTTGTCGAACTGACGGCCTTGATCGTCGAATCCGTGCGTCATTTCGTGGCCGATCACTACGCCGATAGCGCCGTAGTTCACCGCGTCGTCGGCTGCCGGGTTGAAGAACGGCGGCTGGAGGATTGCTGCCGGGAAGCAAATTTCATTGGTGGTCGGGTTGTAATAGGCATTGACCGTCTGGGGAGTCATGAGCCACTCCTCGGGATCTACCGCCTTGCCGACTTTGGCGAGTTGATCGCGGGTCGCCCACTCGCTGGCACGCTGGATATTCTCCCAGTAGGAGAGGGTCGGGTCGATTTCGAGCGTGGAGTAGTCCTTCCATTTATCGGGGTAGCCGATCTTCACGTGGAAAGCGGCGAGTTTCTCGCGGGCACGCATCTTGGTCGAGTCGCTCATCCAGTCGAGCTGATCGATGTGCTGGCCGAGGGCCGTGCGGAGGTTCTCCACCAGGGTCATCATGCGGGCCTTGTCTTCGGCGGGGAAGAACTTCTCGACGTACATTTCGCCTACGGCCTCGCCCAGGGCGCTGTTGGGAATGGCCATGGCACGCTTCCAGCGGGGGCGGGGCTCCTGTTTGCCTGACATCGTGCGGCCGTAGAAGTCGAACGATGCGGCGTAGAAGTTATCGTCCAGGTAGGGCGCTGCGGCGTTGAGGTATTGCGATGCCAGGTAGTAGCGCAGGTCCTCGATCGGAGTAGTTTCGATTAGCTTGTCCAACGCCTCCATGTATTCGGGCTGGCAGACGATCACACGCTCCGGATTGATCTTGGCAAAGTCGAAGAGATACTTCCAGTCGATAGCGTCGTAGTTCTTTTTCAGATCGGCGGTCGCCATCGGGTTGTACATGCGCTGCAAGTCGCGCAGTTCGACGTTCGAACGCATGTTCTTGGCCAGTTCGGTTTCGATGCGCATCACGGCGTCGGTCGCTTTGCTTACCTGGGACTCTTCGAGTCCGGCCAGCGTGAAGAGCCGGTTCAGATAAGTTTTGTAGGCTTCGCGGATCGACTCGTTCTCGGCGTCGAGGTAGTAGTCGCGGTCGCCCATGCCGATGCCCGACTGTCCGATGTAGAGGGCATTGACTTTGCTGTCCTTCAGATCGGCCTCGGGACCGAAGCTGAACAGGGGCGAGCTCGAAGTCATCTGCATCACGGACAGGATCGGAGTGAGTTGTTTCTTGTCGTCCAGAGACAGGATCGTTTCCAATTCGGCCCGGATGGGAGCGGCGCCCTCCTGGTTCAGGCGTACCGAGTCGAGGCCCAGCTTGTAGAGGTCGGCGATCTTCTGATTGACCGTGCCCTTCGCAGGGTTCTCCTTGGTCATCTGGGTGAAGAGCTCGTTGATGCGGATTTCGTTGTTGTCGTTCAACACGTTGAACATGTTGTAGCTCGAATGTTCGGGCTTGAGCGGATTTTTAGCCTGCCAGCCGCCCGTAGCGTACTGGTAGAAACTCTCGTTGGGGGCGACCGAAGTGTCCATGTTGGACGGATCGAGCGCCGGCGTCGAGTTGGTCGGTTTGTTTTGGCAGCCCATCATACAAAGAACGGTTGCAGCGAAAAGAATTTTTTTCATTGGTTGTTTACTCTAAAATATTTTAAGGTTTCTGTCTGTTTTCGATTCAGTACGAAGAACGGTTCGACGGGACCGCGCTCCGTTCGTGCCCGGCTTATTTGCGGATGGCCGCCACTCCCGGCAGCTCCTTGCCTTCGATGTATTCGAGCAGTGCACCGCCGCCCGTCGAAACGTAGCTCACCTTGTCGGCCAGGCTGAACTTGTTGATGCAGGCCACCGAATCGCCGCCGCCGATGAGCGAGAAGGCTCCTTTCGAAGTGGCTTCGGCGATCGCTTCGGCCACGGCTTTCGAGCCGGTAGCGAACTTGTCCATCTCGAAAACACCTACGGGGCCGTTCCACAGGATCGTTTTGCAGCCCAGGATGTGTTCGCGGAAAGTCTTTTTGCCCTCCTCGCCGATGTCGAGACCCATCCAGCCGTCGGGGATGTCGTTCACCGGAGCCTGGCGCGTATCGGCGTCCTCGGCGAATTTGTCGGCGATCAGCGCATCGGGCGAGAATACCAGCTTCACGCCGCGCTCCTCGGCTTTCTTCACGATTTCGAGTGCCGTGGGGAACATCTCCGGCTCGCAGAGCGAGTTACCGACTTTGCCGCCCTGCGCCGCTGCGAAGGTGTAGGACATACCGCCGCCGATGACGATCGAATCGACCTTTTCCATCAGGTTTTCGAGGATCGAGATCTTGGTCGAAACTTTCGACCCGCCGATGATCGCCGCGAACGGGCGCCGGGGATTCAGCATCAGACGATCGACCGCCTGCAATTCGTTCTCCATCACGTAGCCGAACATCTTGTCGTGGGGGAATTTATCGGCGATCAGGGCTGTCGAGGCGTGTGCGCGGTGCGCGGTGCCGAAAGCATCGTTGACATAGATTTCAGCGAAAGAAGCAAGCTTCTTGGCAAACTCGGGATCGTTCTTTTCCTCTTCCTTATGGAAGCGGACGTTCTCCAGAAGAACCACGTCGCCGGGCTTCATCTCGGAGACGCACTTCTGCGCGTCGGGACCGATGACGTCCTTGGCCAGCACAACCTTCTTGTCCAGCTTCTCGCTCAGACGCTCGGCCACGGGAGCCAGGGAGTACTTCATGTTGAACTCGCCCTTGGGACGGCCCAGATGCGAGCAGAGGATGACGGCGGCGCCATGCTCCAGCAGGTATTTGATCGTCGGAAGCGCGGCGTTGATGCGCGTTTCGTCGGTGATGTTCTTGTTCTCGTCCAGAGGCACGTTGAA
>OLPI01002117.1_pt1 | contig 16107 bp, 14 predicted proteins | sample 1672361 | NCBI WGS metagenome assembly OLPI01 (sample SAMEA3136675, study PRJEB25190) | human gut metagenome
GCGTACTGTCTCTTTCAGATGCGATCAAAGTGACCGGAGCCGGTGACCTTGTGGCTGATCTGATGATCCGGATCCTTGGTGATACAGCAAATCCATATATTATGATGACCGTATTTTTCATGATTCCGTTCTTGCTTACACAGGTAATGTCAAACCTTGCAACGCTGACGATTTTTATTCCGCTGGTCACATCTGCCTGCCTTAAGATTGGTGTGGATCCACGTGCGGCAGTTGTCGGTGTCCTTACTGCAAGCTGCATTTCAATTATGACTCCGATGGCAGCTCCGTGTCAGATCATGATCATTGAACCAGGTGGGTATACATTTAAAGATTATCTGAAATGCGGAACGCCGCTGGCACTGATCCTTGCATTAATGACAATCTTTCTGATGCCGCTGATGTTTCCGTTTTATTAAAACACGGATTGTTTGGTAACTATTTGCAGGTTACTGAGAACAGTAACATTGTTTCTCTAAAAGTCCATAAGTTTTTCCTATAGTACCATACGTATCAATGATTTGTTATTATCGAAAATATGTGGATATAATAAGTGCATCAAAGGAAACGCAAAGCAAAGAAGGAGGATACAGGCAATGCCAATGACAAAACCTGGAAAGTTTGACAGCAAAGGAGCATGGGACGGTTTCCGCGGAGAAATCTGGCAGGAAGAGATCAATGTCCGTGATTTTATCCAGAAAAACTATACACCATATGATGGTGATGAAAGTTTTCTGGCAGGTTCCACTGAGAGAACTGAGAAATTGTGGAACCATGTTCAGAAGCTGCAGAAAGAAGAAAGAGAAAAAGGCGGTGTTTTGGAGTGTGAAACAGAAGTTGTTTCCGGTCTGACCGCATATGGTCCTGGCTATATTAGTGAAGACATGAAAGACCTGGAGCAGATCGTAGGTTTACAGACAGACAAACCTCTGAAACGCGCATTTATGCCTTACGGTGGTATCCGTATGGCAGTTCAGGCTGCTGAGACTTACGGATATGAGATCAATCCGGAACTCAAAAAAATCTTCACTACTTATGTGACAACCCACAACGATGCTGTTTTTGGTGCCTACACTCCGGAAATGCGTCTTGCAAGAAAGACACACGTTGTAACAGGTCTTCCGGATACTTACGGACGCGGACGTATCGTAGGTGACTATCGTCGAGTGGCTCTTTACGGAATCGATCGTCTGATCGAGGCAAAAAAAGTAGCTCATTACCGTGCAGGCTGCGGAAACATGTACGATGATGTCATCCGTATGCGTGAGGAGATCAGCCAGCAGCTCAAAGCTCTCAACGAGATGAAGAAGATGGCTGAGATCTACGGATATGATATCTCCAGACCGGCAAGAAATGCCCACGAAGCAGTTCAGTGGCTGTACTTCGGATATCTGGCAGCAGTCAAGACACAGAATGGTGCCGCAATGAGTGTTGGTCGTATTTCCACCTTCCTGGATATCTACATTCAGCGTGACATCGAAAAAGGAATCCTCACAGAAGACGAGGCACAGGAACTGATCGACCACATGACCATGAAATTCAGAATGGTAAAATTCGCACGTATTCCGGAATATAACCAGTTATTCTCTGGTGACCCGACATGGGTAACTCTGGAAGTCGGCGGAACAAGCCTTGACGGACGTCACATGGTTACAAAGACAGACTATCGTTTCCTTCATACTCTGGAAAACATGGGACCAAGCCCGGAACCGAACCTTACCGTTCTTTACAGCCCGAACCTTCCGAGAGCTTTTAAAGAATATGCAGCTAAGATCTCTGTTGATACAAGCTCCATCCAGTATGAGAATGACGAAGTTATGAAACCGGAATGGGGAGATGACTACTCTATCTGCTGCTGCGTTTCCGCAACACAGACAGGTAAAGAAATTCAGCTCTTCGGTGCCCGGGCAAACCTTGCCAAAACACTGCTGTACGCATTCAATGGCGGTTTCGACGAGAAACACAGAATCCAGTGCGGACCGGCAATGGCAAGGATCACTTCTGAATATGCTGATTATGACGAAGTTATCGAGAAATTCGACTGGTGGATGGACTGGCTTGCAGACATCTATGTAAACGTGCTCAACCTGATCCACTACATGCATGATAAATACTACTATGAAGCAGCAGAGATGGCTCTGATCGATAATGACTGTGAACGTTCCTTTGCAACAGGTATTGCAGGATTCTCACACGTTGTTGACTCACTCAGTGCTATTAAGTACGCTAAAGTTAAGACAATCAGAAACGAAGACGGTGTTGTTGTTGATTACGAAACAGAAGGCGACTTCCCTCGTTATGGTAACGATGATGACAGAGCTGACGAAATCGCTGTATGGCTTCTTAAGACTTTCCTTGACAAGATTAAGAAACATCACACATATCGTAATTCAGAGCCTACAACTTCTATCCTTACTATCACATCAAATGTTGTATACGGCAAGGCAACAGGTACAATGCCTGACGGCAGACCTGCCGGCGCACCTCTGTCGCCCGGTGCCAACCCGAGCTACGGTGCTGAGACAAGCGGACTTTTGGCTTCTCTCAACTCTGTTGCAAAGCTGCCTTATGAATGGGCGCTTGATGGTATCTCCAACACTCAGACAATCAGTCCCGACGCACTCGGTCATAGTGAAGAAGAGCGCGTAAATAATCTTGCCGGAGTTCTTGACGGATACTTTAATCAGGGAGCGCACCACCTTAACGTAAATGTTTTCGGAACAGAAAAGCTCATCGACGCTATGGAACATCCTGAAAAAGAAGAGTATGCAAACTTTACGATTCGTGTTTCGGGTTACGCTGTTAAGTTTATTGACCTTACACGCGAGCAGCAGCTTGACGTTATAGCAAGAACCTGCCATAAAGCGATGTAATTATAATAAAATCTGCTGAATTAAATACAAAATTAAGGAACCCGAAAAATGGGTTCCTTAATTTTTATATTATGCACGATCAATGCTTCTAAATGTTTTATATTGACAATGTCACAAAAAACATATATACTGTAAATATATTATATGTGAAAAGGGAATAACCGTTATGAAAAAAATAATTAAAAGTATGCTGATAGTTATTGTAGCTTTAGGTGTTTTATGGTCCGCGGCAGCCGTAATCGACTACTCGCGTTCAAAAAGTTTGAAGCCGCCGCTTTTTGCAATAAGCTTTAATAAAGACCAAAACGGCAACGCATATTACAACTGCTTGGGATATAGTATTAATTCTGTTGCAAGGGCGTTTAACGGCAAGAAATATGTTTTATATGATATGAGATTCAGTTTATTCGGCAGAGGAAATGGCGGCAGAAAGACGATTTATGATAATTACCGCCATAATTTGGGTCTTCTCGGGGCGGATAAAGAAACTGTTTTAAATTATTTGGATGCCTTGAGGTATGTTACTCCGGATGCGGACGGAAGTCAAACAGTCTACACAGAGTATGTCAACGGAAATGATGTTAAAGTGATGAATATGATTCTTTACAATGATGTTGTTGCAGGATTTGAATATGAGTACGATAATCTTCAGGCAGCCTACGACTTTGCAATGCAGTTAAGAAAAGATTTAGAGCTTACATTCGGTGAAAAAACGACATATCCGGGAATGTTGCAGAGCAATAAAGATTATTTTGACAATATAAAAGATGTAAGTGAACTAAAGCCCCAATACATATATTATGAGGATTGGACGCCGTCCTTTGATGGAGAAAATCAAAGAAATGCAGATAAAATGCTTGGCGGAAAGCCATATTCAAGAATTGACATTCATTTTAGCCTGTCGGTAATCGATGCAAATAAGGCAATTGTGTCGATACGATATGTGGCCTTGCCATAAAGAAACTGATTTATAATTTAATAAATTTAAATTGAGGTGCAAAACAAATGTTAAACAAATTGTTTAAAAGTATAATAGACCAAGACAATGCTCCGGTTGTCGTGTGTGATACAGGATCGGTTATCGTATATATGAATCCTGCTGCGGTAAAGCGTTATCACAGGGATTTAACGGGAAGCAATCTGAAAAAATGCCATAACGCAAAATCAAATGAGATGATAGATAAAGTGCTTTCGTGGTTTGGCAAAAGCAAAGATAACAATATTGTATTCACATATCATAATGACAAGGAAAATAAAGATGTATATATGGTTGCGCTTCGGGATAAAAACGGAAGTTTAATCGGTTATTATGAGAAGCAGGAGTTCAAAAATAAAGAAACTGCAGTACCGTATGAAGCCCTTAACAGTTAACAGAAAAACTTATTGCAGGCACACAGTACTATACAAAAAATGAAACGCATATAATGAAGCAAAGACGCAATATAATTGCGAAACGGGAGGCATTGTATGTGAGATGTTATATTGAAGAAAGGACAGTTGAACTTGCGAATTACATAATAAAAAACAGATGCACGGTGAGAGATGCGGCAAAAAAATTCGGAATCTCCAAATCTACCGTACATACAGTTGTAACAAGACAGAAACTTTTTATATAGAAGTGGCGTAATAATAACGATTATCTGCATCTATGATTGCACCCATTAATCAGTCACCTGCTTTCCGGAACCGGAAAGCAGGTGACAATTATCCTTCTATTCTTTTGATGTTATCTTATCAATTACTTTCCATTGAAACATTTCCTTAAAATCTTGATAACATTCTTCACAAATCCAATGATAATCATCTTCTGTTGCATAAGCAAATGTCAGCGAAGAGTCTATTCGAGTTCCGCAAAACTCGCAATGATCGTGCTCCCAACCTTTGCGAAACGGTTGATAGTGTTTCTTTATAAGTGTTTTTTGAAACAAATAATTCATTTGATTTGTTAATCGCCAATCGTTTTTATTCATCATAATTACCTCCAAATTATTTTTTCTCTAAGCGCCCATCGGGGAAAACTCTATATTTATTGCCATTTGAATCAATATAATCCCAATGAGGACCGATAGGATCTCCGTGATTTAAATCCGAATTCCATTTTTCTCCGGTTTTGGGGTTATACCAGTTACCTTTACCACCCTTTGGATCGGTTTTTCCGCGCCATTCAAAATCTTTACCGGGCGATATTGATGGATCGTTACCGGGATATTTAATACTTTTACTCCCCCTTGTATTTCCGAAATTACCACCTGCACCTGCACCCATTAAGCAGTCACCTGCTTTCTGGATTTTGAAAATTCGCTTTCAAAAGGCATTATATTTATGCTCGCATCCCGGTACTTCTTAAAAATATCATCAGGTGCAGCGCCATACACAATAATTGTTCTCGGCGATAGCCTTCTAACCATTTCCGCAAGCCCGTCTTTGAAATAATCCTTATCAATCCTGTTTTTTATACAACCATGAGTACCTACCGCAACAGTTTTGAATTTTTCAATTCCGTCAAAGCAAAATTCGTATGTACGTTCATCATTGAACCTCACATTAGGTATAATTTCAACTCCGTTATTCTGCAGCCAAACGGCTATTGCTCTGCCCCTATATGTATTCCACATTTGCATACAAAGCGGCATATTTCGATACAAGCTGAAGTCCGGCGAAATGATGCCCTTAAACTTTTTGAGTTTCGCAAGGTACTGTTTGGGGTTATGCCATAAGCGTTCAAAATTCACATCATGCTCATAAAACATAACCCAACAGTCAAAATCATTCCATGTTCTTGCCATTGCCTTTGAAAATGTTATAACTCTGTCAGGCAATTGACTGCTTGTTCTAATTTTAGGCAACTCAAAATAACCATCATAGTCGGCTTTTTCTACCAAAAACGAATGAAACACATTGTTAAACTGCGCCAACAGTTTTTCTAATGTGTTTTTTCTTTTTGCCCAAAACAATCAATTGACATCACCCCTTTACCAAATTTTTTAAATTATTCTTTGCCCTTTTCAAACTCATTGGCACGATATAATTTTTCTATATTGTGCGCCTCTCTTAATTCCCGTTTTGTAAGGCTGCATAAATTGTTAATGTTTCCGTTTTCAATCACATAAGCGCAATCGGGTCTTGTACAATCGGTGTGTAATAATGTTACATTGTGTGTTGTAACCATAGATTGCATATTGTCAAAGCTCTGAATTATTGAAAGGATTTTTTCAGAAAGTTCATGGTGATAATATGCGTCAAATTCATCTATTACAAGAAAGGTAAGTTTGTCAAATTCTATAAACCAGCAATAAAACAACATAAGGGTTCTGGTGCCGGAGGAGGCTATAGACTCAAACTCGACAACATTATCGTTTTCAAATTTAGCGCCGATTGTAAGTGCACCGCTCATTAGTTTCAGCGGTACAAGCGTGTAATTGAGTCCCATATCATTAATAAATGCGTTAAAATCATCCAATCTGCCATTGTTAAGAATAATCTCATTTAATTTTTCGCTTCCGAGTTTATAACCAATATATTTATTGGCGTCTCTTAAACTCCTGAAATATAACATTCCGCTTACAAACTTCATAATTTTGCTTATAATCGAATTTTCGTCTTGTATAGTATTGTTATAGATATACTTAACAACCGATAATTGTTTTTGGAGACCTTTCGTTCTTAGATTTTCCGCACCGGGAATTCTTATAAAATTGTCCTTTTCATCTATAAAATTATGAACAAGCATTTTTTTGCCGTTTACAGCTATTGTTTCAAGCAATAAAGTTGTTAAATTAGCCTTACAATAAGTATATATAACCTCATCTTTACCGAACTGAAAAACATATGTAAATGTCGCAAATTTGTCTTCGTTTCCGACATATGTATATAAGTGTTGAGAAACATCATCTTTTTCTGCGTCAAGCAAGTGGGCGGTTATATCAACAACGGCGGTACACAAGCTTGATTTTCCCGAACCGTTTTTACCGAAAACGACGGACTTCTTAGCAATCTTATTATCAACTAATTTTTTACGAAAGCCATAATCGCGAGTGTCCGATAAGTCCCACAAAAGGGTATTTTTAAATCCCCTGTAATTTTCAACCTGAAACTTTTTAAGCATATCCAAAACTCCTTTCTATAATGATAATACCATATCTATTAATATTTGTCAAGCAGTTTCTGTATTTTTTTTACGGATAGCATAAATATTCCGCAAATTATTAGATTTTTATGTGGATTATCCGCATTTTTGTTACGGATGTTTAAAAATGATAAAACAAAAACTTGCTAAACACTTTCAAAAAATTGCATATGCGGAAATTTTGTTATCTTGGTTATTATAGGAATAATACTAAGCAATTATTTTCGTAATTAGTGTTGATTTTATTCCCGAAATGTGATATACTATACACAACAACCCGAAAGAGGTATGATTATGGAATATATTAAGGTTTCACAAGCGGCAGAAAAGTGGGGACTCTCACCGCGCAGAGTCAGGCTTTTATGCGCTCAAAACAGAATAGACGGCGTTGTTCAAAAGGGCAAATTATATATGATTCCCGAAAATGCACCAAAGCCCATTGACGCAAGAACGTTAAAAGGAATAAAAATGTCAAAGGAGCTATCTCCCCTGCTATTGAAAATTGACGCATTAAAGGCGGAGCTTGACAAAAAACGTCCGCTTACGCAAGGCGAGGCGGAAAGACTGCGCGACGAGTTTATGGTTGAATTCACCTATAATTCAAACGCAATCGAGGGTAACACTCTTACATTAAAAGAAACAGCAATGGTTCTGGAAGGTATGACAATTGACCAAAAACCGCTTAAAGACCATCTTGAGGCAGTCGGTCACAGAGATGCATTTTTGTATATTGAAGATATTGCAAAGGATACGAAAATCAGCGAAACGGTTATTAAAAATATTCACTCACTTGTGCTGATGAACAGACCTGAGGATAAGGGAGTGTTCCGCAAAATTCCCGTAACCATTATGGGAGCATATACCGAGCCCGTTCAGCCATATATGATTGAGCCGAAAATGACAGAGCTACTTGCCGAAAACGAAAAACGCAAAAAGAAAATGCACCCAATAGAGAGAATCGCACGGTTTCACCTTGAATTTGAAGGCATTCACCCCTTTATCGATGGCAACGGCAGAACAGGAAGATTGCTTTTGAACCTTGACCTTATCCAAAACGGCTATCCGGCAATCAATGTGAAGTTTGCCGACAGAAAAACATATTACGTAGCATTTGATGAGTTTTATAAGAATAACAATGCCGAACCAATGGTAGAAATTGTGGCAGAATATGTGATCGAACGAATGAAACAGTATTTGGAAATATTGAAATAGCGTGCAATAATTCGTTATTAAAAAAATCTTGCAATGCTCAGCAAAACAAAAAATTGCTTGATAAACATTTTTAACCAATGTGAGTTTTTTCTCACATTGGTTTTGAGTATATGGGTGCTTTAAAAATAATAATCAAACTATATTAGTTGATTTTATTAGAAAATAGTCGTATTTCGTTGACATTAGATGTTTTTTGTAATATAATACGTTAGAGGTGATTAGATGGATAAATATGTGGAAAGATGGGTCTCGTTAACAGAAATTTGTGAGCACTTAGGATTTAGCAAAGATACAGTAAAAAAACTAGTTAATGAACAAGGAATGCCCGCATATAAACCTGATGATAGGATATGGAAATTTAAGATAAGCGAAGTAGATGAATGGGTAAAAACAAAGCGAATTTTTTCAGGCACTGTGACAGGAGATGATATCGATGTATAAAGTAATTGACTTGTTTGCAGGCGCCGGAGGATTAAGTCTCGGTTTTAAAAATACAGGACATTTTGAACTAGTTGCAGCAGCGGAAATAAACAAAAATGCAAGAGAGACATATAAAAAAAACATACCAACTGATCCGGATAAGTTCATATTCATCGAAAATGTAGTTGGATTTGATTTTAAGGAACTCAGCCATCAACTTGGTGGTATAGAAATAGTGATTGGTGGACCACCTTGTCAGGGCTTTTCTAATGCGAATCGTCAGAAAAATCAGTTAATAAGTTCCAATAATGCATTAGTAAAAGAATACTTCAGAGCAATAAAAGAAATAAAGCCGCTTGCTTTCGTAATGGAAAATGTTAATATGCTTGAATCGGATACGCATCGATTTTATGATTCGGAAAATGACCATGATGAAATAGAATCACTTAGAGCTAAAGGTTTTAAAATAGGAACTAGAAAAGATAATTTATTCATATCACAAGATGATATAGCTGGGCTTGATATGCTAGAAATTGCAAACTCAATAGAAAACGTCCACAAACTCATGCTACCCCAAAAACTACGTTCTTTACTAAGTGTTCTTAACAAAAATAAAAATAACGAAAAGCGATTGCCAAAATTTCTTAATAAACATAAAAAAGAACTTAATAAAAGAATAGACGATTTTGTTCATGGGATAGACATTGAAGATACGCAACTAAATATACTTTGTAAGATGTTAATATCCATCAAAAAGATTTTAACAGAACGTGAAAGAATTCCGTCATGCACAAACTTGGTTGCTATTGCAAATCTTCAAAAAAGTTTAATTTCAATCGATGAAATTAATAACAATCGGCTGATAGGCCAATATGTTAGAAATGAAGAGAATAATATAGTATTTTCCACATCATCATACGCAGTAATTGATTATATAAATGCAATACTCGGAAATGAGTATACTCAAAAAGGTGCAACACTAAACGCTGAATGGTATGGGGTTCCGCAAGAAAGAAAAAGACACATAGTTATCGGCATTAAAAGAAACGATACTGATAATAAAGAAATTACATTTCCAAAAGGGCGAGTAGTACAACAAAGTTATAATGTCGGCGATGCTATAATGGATTTAGTCGAATATGAAGTAGGTTACGATAAAGATAGCCCTCCTGTGCAGTATAATGTAGATGACAAGCTGTCTGGATACGCGCAAGAAATGAGATGTGGAAGTGCAATGCTGAGAAATCATATTGCAACAAACACAAAAGAAGAAGCTATGAAGCGCTTTAAATCAATTAAACAAGGAGAGAATTTTCACAGTCTATCATCTGATTTAAAAACCACATATTCTAAACCTGCTCGAACACAAAATACAATATATTTAAGACTGAATCCTAATAAACCAAGTGGAACGGTAGTTAATGTTAGAAAATCTATGTGGATACACCCAACATTAGATAGAGCAATAACTGTTCGAGAAGCAGCGAGGCTACAATCCTTCCCTGATAAGTTTGAGTTTATTGGAACGAAAGATTCGCAGTATCAACAAGTAGGCAATGCTGTTCCTCCAAAATTAGCGGAAGGGATAGCAAGAATGGTGTTAACACTTATAAATAATTAAAAATAAAATGTCAAACATATTTTTAATATATGTTTGACATTTTATTTTTTACAATCATTTGTGATACTATTTTCAAAATGTGCAACATTATTTTAAAAATAGTATTGACATTTTGCAAAAAATATTATATAATTTTGTCGAAAGGGTGGTGTTGTATATGCCTAAAGCAAACGAATCAAAAAGAGAGCGTTTCGTGCGCCTGGCTGAAAATAGAACTAATAAAATCATCAACATGGTCCAGCTTCTTGGAAACTGTTCCAACACTTCAACATATGAATATTCAGATTCTGACATAGAAAAAATATTTAATGCTATTGAAAATAGTGTTCGAGATGCAAAAAGAAAATTTTCAAAGTCAGAGACAACTAAAACAACTAAATTCACACTTAGATAGGGGGTATTATTATGAAGTGGTCGTTCCCGTCAAATAACGGCGGTGATGTGAACGGTATTAGCAATGCTGGAATTGAAACATTTCAGGGCACGAGATTGAAGTCGCTTGCACGAGAAATCTGTCAAAATTCTCTGGATGCAATAGTAGATTCTAAAAAACCTGTAATCGTGGAGTTTAGTTCTTTTTCGTTGAAAGTCGATGAGGTTCCAGATATAAATTCCCTTGTAGATGCGTTTAAAAGATCAAAAAGTTTTTGGTTATGTCAAAACTCGAAAAAAGCGACTGATTTTTTTGATGAAGCAATCAAATTATTAGAAACTGGAACAATACCTTTCTTAAGAGTGAGCGATTATAATACTTCCGGGCTTGTTGGATCGCACGAAGAATACAATTCACCTTGGTGCAATTTGACAAAGGGTACAGGGATTTCGGATAAAGCTGGTTCTGCAGGAGGTTCCTTTGGTATAGGTAAGTTTGCACCATATGCATGTTCTATCTTTAGAACAGTATTTTACAGCACATGTGATATTGATGGTGTTTGCGCAAGTCAAGGAATTTCCCGCATAACAAGTTTTCGTTTGGATGATGGACAAATTACTACCGGGGTAGGATATTATGGGCAAAATGGTAATAAACCAATTTATAATCAGATGCATTTAGATGGTTCTTTTACCAGAAATGTAGATCAAACAGGAACTGACATATATATATCTGGATTCAAGAGTGAATCGGATTGGAAAAACGATATTATTGCCTCAATCATTGATGGATTTTTATTTGCAATTTTTACAGGGAAATTAGTGGTAAAAGTTGATGATATAATAATTAGCTCCAAAACGCTACCATCTATTGTTTCGGAATATAAGGAATATTTTACTGAAAATGCGGATAAATATTATGAAATTATTACCACGGTAGATAAACCTATTGAACATAATTTTAATAATATGGGAGTGGTCAAACTTTGGCTGGATATAAAGCCGGAAATGCATAGAAAAATTGCAATGGTTCGCCAAACTGGAATGAAAATTATGGATCGCGGAGGTATTTCGGCAAATATTCCGTTTGCGGGTCTTTTATATATCGAAGGAGACGGAATAAATAATTTTCTGAGAACTTTGGAGAATCCGCAACATACAAAATGGGAACCTGAACGTTATATGAATCGACATTATGCACAAAATATTATTCGTCAACTTATAGATTTTATAAAAGAAGAGCTTGACAAATTAAAGCAGAATGACGATACATATGAGATCGATCCTTCTGTTGGGGAATATTTACCCGATGAGGCAGAGGATGATTCAAATCAAAACGAAACGACCGAAGAAAACATTACTGATGTGATAAAAGGTATCGAAAAAAGAGTTGTTTCAACAACAAGCAGAACTAACAGAAGTACAAATGATTTAGAAAGAAAAGATATGATTGATGATGAAACCGGAGATGAAATACAAGAAGAACCCTCGAGTGGATCTGGTTATAATAACGGTCAAAACGGTGGTTCTGATGGTGGACGCGGAGATGATTCAGGAAAAGGTATAGGAACGAACCCTGAGGAACGAAAAAAGAAATTGGTAGGTATTGAACCTTTAAAAGCTAGAACGGTTTGTTTGAATAAAAGCAACGGTGAATATTCTATTATTTTTGTTCCAACTTCAAGCGCTACTGATGGGTGCATAAAACTCTATTTGTCCGCAGAATCTCAGGATTATGATGCTAATATAATAAAGGTAATGGGCATTGGACAAAAAGAGATTGTTGCCGAAAAAAATGTAATTAAAAACATTGTATTTACGGAAAATACACCTGTTCGACTTAAAGTAACAATAGATTTTCATGACTATTGTTCAATGGAGGTTGATGCATATGGATATAAAATATAAACTTTACCCGTATCCCGTATTAGCATATTATTCTGATGATTATGTTGGATGTAGCTTCAATACGGTGATTGAAATTGTAAAAGAAGGTTATAATCTAAAAATCAGCTTTTTGGCATCTCTGGATAATAAGGAACTTTTAAGTTTGATCGACTCAGAACAAGCAGCCATTGCTTATCATATAGAATGTGCTCAAACCGGATACCGAACGGCTATGATAACTAAAGATATGGAGTTTACAAAAATAATACCAGATAAAAACATATGTGGTAAACTTAAAATTTGTCCTTTTATTATAGCAAGTAAAGATATATCCGATTATGTCAATGAATCTTTTAACGAAGATTACAGAGGATATAAGTTTCAGATTGATTCAGGATGTGTAATGGCTGTAGGACAACAAGTAAATTTTGATATAAACAAGGAACAAAATGAACTGACTAATGCAAAGTCTATATTTGTTATTACCAAAGATGCCGATCCTACTGCAATGGATATGTCTATAGACATTGGAAGAAATAAAATCACAATTAAGCTTCCAGAGAAGGATTATTTCCAATACAAACGAATGCATCAAACACAATTTGTTCAAACAACATTAAATTCTATGCTTATTGTGCCTGCGCTTATATATGTATTAAGTGAAATCAACAATAGTACGACTGATGAACGATATGAAAATCTCAGTAATTATAATTGGTATAAGTCAATTCGTACTGCTATGAAAAAAAGATTTAATAAAGATATTGATAGTGATAGTTTTGATTCGAGCGAACTTATCCTTTATGCTCAGCAGCTGATTAGAAGTCCACTGTCTGAAGCATTAGAATATCTGGCAATGGGATACGACGATGGAGAGGGGGATGATGAATGATTTTACAATTTTTGCCTGAGGATAATCTTCTTTCTTTCAGAAGCAATTTACCATTCTGGGCTAAAAATTTTTCAGAACCCAATAACGATTGGCTTGCTGATGCTTTTGATGGAAACAATCCGTTCAAAGATACAAAGTACACTGTTGAAGATTTTTCTCTTGATATGTCGCAGAGTGATCCTTTTCGTACAGAATTTGAAAATGTTAAAAGAGTGTATACTCATTTGAGATTTCTATCAGATTCTCAGGCTTCGGACGAAAGACTATGGTCAGCATTATGTCTTGGGCCGTTTTATCAATATGTTCAGTATCGATGGAATATCAAGGAAAAGTGCACAACAGGTAACATTGAACAACATTATTTTTTTACTGGTACAAGTAGACGTGCGTTAACTAGAAATGCCATTGCGCGCTTATGGTGGATAGGTAGACTTACATATAACGAAAAAGATGAGTTTATGTTAACAGAATTTGTATGTAGACATGCAGATTATATTATGCATATATTAGAACGTAACACATCGAATAATCCAATGATCATTCGAGCGTTTCTTCATGCTATAATTGATGCTCAAAACCAAGGACATAAAATCAATACAGATGCTGTCGGTGAATTAGCTAAATATTTGAACTTGCTTGGCGGTGTATATATTTTAGATTGTTTAAGCTATCAGCAAATTTATGATAAAATTCATAAAAAAGCCTTAGAGTATTAAAATGATGAGAGGAGAAACAAATATGACAGTTCAAGAATTATATAAAGAACAAAAATTTTCAGCTGTAATATACTATTTAAATCAAAATGGTTTCTTCTCTCTTGCTGATTTAGAAACATTTGACTTTGATTCACTGCTTTTTGTCCCAGGAATAGATGAATCCATTGCTTATGAAGCAAAAGAACTATATGAAGCAAGTAACGACTTGGAATTAAACAAATATTGTGATAAGGATGAAGATTCCCTAGTTGGCTATGAACGAAGCAACGGAGAATCCTGTGTTATAGATAGTGATGGAAAGACAGATTATTCTAATCTTCAAGATCATATAGAAGCATGTGTTTTTTTGCTCCAAAAATTAAAAGATAACATGATTGGAAACGAAGACTTTTATGCAGTGATGCAGTCAATGTTAAAAGCATTTGACATACCATTGCAAGAAGAGTTTAAATTCTTTTGTCAAGAAATAAAAGACATGATTGAATCTACGAAATTTACCGTTGAACAAAAAAACACAATGCAAAAGTTGCATATTGAAAATTTATTTGCAAATGCAAAAATTCTGGGAAGTGATAGACGTTGTGGGAAAGGTTTTATTAAGTTTTGTCTTGAAAATAACTTTGAAACCTTGTGGGATTTAAGAAATTTTAAATTTGAGTCAATTCAAATTAAGGGAATGAGTGGTCTTGGTATAGCAGGGTGTCACAAACTTTATAAAGAAATCATGCAAAAGGTTATAAATGGTGATTTTGCTGAAGAAGAACCTGCTCCACAAGAAATGTTTTTAAAAGGATGGAATATGCTTGACAATAGAAATAAAGACATTGTTATACGTTTTTCGTATGGAGAAACATTGCAAAGCATAGGGAATACACATAACCTTACTAGAGAAAGAATTCGGCAATTAGTTATAAAAACGCATAGAGTTTTACGGCATTATACACATAAAATATCTAGAAAATTGTTTGACGAAAATGGCGGCGTTTTTTCAAAAGATGACATTTCCTATCTTTTTGAAGATGCAGATGTAGCAAATGTATGCTTTAATATTCTTTCAGAAAGTTCATATTACATACCGTTTTTAGGAAAAATTTATGATGAGCTTCCAAATGATTGGGAAAAAATTTTGAAAGAAATAACGAATGAAATTGTCGGAGTTGGTGTAAATTTTTATGACAATTTAGAAATTATTGAAGACAAACTACAAAAGGAAGGATTAACCCGTCTGGATTTTTCTGATTTTCTTATGTATTTAATATTTAGAGGATACAAATTGTATGGAGATTTTGTGACGCGCGGCAATCAGGCAAATTCATTAATTTGCTATGATGTTGTAAAAAAATATTTTCCATTGGGAATCAAATTGGATAGTGACCCAGACAATCCCGATATGATAAAGTTGAGAGAGATTGTTAAAAATAGATACGGCAACTATGAATTACCATCAAATAACAGAGCAATTACTGCAAGAATCACACCACTTTTAATTCTCTGTGAACGAGGTAAATATTGTATTTTGGATTCTGTAGATTATTCAACTAAATTGATGGATGACATTGTAGCCTATATCAATGAATCTCCAGAAAATTCACTTTATTACTCTGAAATTTTTAATGCTTTTCAGGGTAGATTACTTATGGAAACTAATATAAATAATTATAATTTTTTACATGGTATTTTAAAATATTTATATCCTGATGATTTTCAATACGATAGAGACATGGTAATTAAGGTCGGGCATCAAAAAAAATCATTAGAAGCTAGAATAGCTGAATTGATTTGTTTATCAGGTAGCCCAATAAGTAAGGAATATATTCAAAAACAAATTCCTTACGCAAATGATATGAGGCTTTTTAATGCCGTATCACGCGATAAAAATATTATCCAATGGGACTATAATCAATTTAACCATATGAATAATATAACTTGCACAGAAGAAGATATAGCGATTTTAAAGCAAATTCTATTAGAGATCACAGAAAAGAATCAAG
>OLPI01002126.1_pt1 | contig 16054 bp, 14 predicted proteins | sample 1672361 | NCBI WGS metagenome assembly OLPI01 (sample SAMEA3136675, study PRJEB25190) | human gut metagenome
CCGCTGGAAGCGGTTGTCCGCCACCTCGTTCTCCACGGCGGTGCAGTCGATGGAGATCATGCTGCCGTCCTGAAACCGCAGCTCCACACAGCCAGTGTCCATGTTGAATTCACAGCTTTTGATGGTTTTCATAATTGTCCTCCTTATCCTTTGCCAGCTTTGGTTTTCTCGGCCCTCTGGGCTTGGATTCGGGACGCTTGACCACGCCGTTTCTGAAATGCGTATCCTCGAACTTCTCGAAGAAAACAAATAATCCGAACCCATCTCCGATTAAGAAGATTTGGTTCGGATTATATTGGTTTGGTGCGGGAAACAGGACTTGAACCTGCATGCTGTCACCAGCACACGGACCTGAACCGTGCGCGTCTGCCAATTCCGCCATTCCCGCATAAAGTGGTGGATGGGGGTGGATTCGAACCACCGAAGTCTGCGACGGCAGATTTACAGTCTGCTCCCTTTGGCCACTCGGGAACCCATCCAGGATAAAATATAAGGTGTTATGGTGGAGCTGGTGATAGGAGTCGAACCTACAACCTACTGATTACAAATCAGTTGCTCTGCCATTGAGCTACACCAGCTGGGAAAAAATGGCGATCCGAAGGGGGCTCGAACCCCTGACCTCCAGCGTGACAGGCTGGCATTCTAACCAACTGAACTACCGGACCATATTATTTAAATTTAAAAAAAGTTGGTGGGCCTTCAGGGACTCGAACCCCGGACCAATCGGTTATGAGCCGACCGCTCTGACCAACTGAGCTAAAGGCCCTTATTAATGGTGACCCCTGGGAGAATCGAACTCCCGTTACCACCGTGAAAGGGTGGTGTCTTAACCGCTTGACCAAGGGGCCGTTATTCAAGTGGTCGGGGTGACAGGATTTGAACCTGCGGCCCTCTGGTCCCAAACCAGATGCGCTACCAAACTGCGCTACACCCCGATTCAATTCGCACCGCGACGACGTTGATTATGATACTTTATTTTGCGGTAAATGTCAACTATATTTTTTAAAAAATAATGTATATTGTGGCAAAGCCCATAAAAGTACCCATATATGATCTGTTTTGAGGTTCCGATAGGGGTTATATGCTTGAACTGACACCCTAAAAAAGATATAATTAATGTGATTTGTTATGTAGAGGTATTTTGATGAAAGAACCAGTATTTGTTTCTCCGGCAGAGATAGCAGCTTCCAAGGCCGCGGCAAAGCGAGTAAAAGACGAAGTTTATGACCTCGGCCTTACTTACCATATAGAATCCTACGGCTGCCAAATGAACGAGCACGACTCGGAAAAAATAGCCGGCATGATGGAGGAAATGGGTTACGCCAAAGCTGAGGACAAGTCCAAGGCCGACTTTATAATATTCAATACCTGCTGCATTCGCGAGCACGCTGAGCAGAGGGTATACGGCAACATAGGCGCGCTGAAAAAGCGCAAGGACGAGAATCCGCAGCTCATGATAGGCGTATGCGGCTGCATGATGCAGCAAAAGGACGCCGGCAGGAAGCTCTTCAAGCGCTTTCCATTTGTAGATATAGTCTTTGGCACTAATGAACTGCATCGGTTCCCGTTGTTATTTGAGGAAGCATATCACGGCGAGCGCACGTTGCAGGTTCGCGACATGGACGGCGAGATAGCGGAGGGGCTGCCGGTTTGCAGGAACAGCACATTTTCCACCTTCACCAATATAACCTACGGCTGCAACAACTTTTGCTCTTACTGCATAGTGCCGTATGTAAGAGGACGTGAGCGCTCCAGAAACTCTGCGGATATAGTGAACGAGGTAAAGGGCCTTGCTTTGGCCGGATTTAAGGAAGTGACGCTCCTTGGCCAGAATGTCAATTCCTACAAGGGGGATGGCGAGACTACTGACTTTCCGGCGCTTTTGCGCATGGTACACGATCAGGTTCCCGAGCTTAAGAGGATACGCTTCATGACCTCCCACCCAAAGGACCTTTCGTCAGGGCTTATAGACGCTATGGCGGAATTGCCAAGGGTGTGCAAGCACATACATCTTCCGGTCCAGTCCGGCAGCAGCAGGATACTCAAGCTCATGAACCGCTGCTATACGAGGGAAAAATATATAGAAGAAGTACAGCAGCTCAGGAAAAAGGTGCCGGAGATAGAACTGACCACGGATATAATAGTTGGCTTCCCAGGCGAAACGGAAGCGGACTTTAAAGAAACGTTGAGCCTCGTGGAGCAGGTTGGCTACTCTGCGGCGTATACTTTCATGTATTCTCCCCGTAAAGGCACCGCAGCTGCCACAATGCCCGATCAGATACCCGACGAGGTAAAGCATGACAGGCTGGAAAGACTAAACGAAGTCCAGAGCAAGGTGCTCCGCAATGGCAACATGAAATATATAGGCACTTACGGCGAGGTACTGGTCGAGGGATGCGACCACAGATCAGAGCCCATGGCCTACGGCAAATTGAGCAACTTCAAGATGGTGTACTTCCCTGGGGATGATAGTCTTGTGGGCAGCATGAGAAACGTAAAAATAACCGGCAGCCAGAACAACTCCCTCATAGGCGAACTTGTTTAAGGCGGAAAGGCATATTCAATGATAATCGAAAAAGCAACAGAACTGGGCATGGCTCTTTCAAACTCCGATGAGTTCCGCAGGCTCCAGGCAGCAAAGGCCGCCATGAACGCCGATAAGCACGTAAACGAGCTTATGAAGCAATACACCCAAAAGCAGGACAAGATGGTTTCCATGCTGGAAAACGCGGATTCAGAGGGCATCGAGGTATCCGCCATCGCCAAGGAGATAGACGATATACAGACGGAGCTTGTGGAAAACCCCGTATTTGAAGAGATGATGGAGGCGCAGCACTGTTTCGCCAACCTTATGAACGAAGTCAACAGGACTGTCGGCGCCTATATAGGTATGAACACCGAGGAAAACAGCAGTTCCGGCTGCTCTGGAAACTGCTCCGGCTGTTCCGGCTGCGTACACTGATACCGTTTAAATTTAGCGAGAATTTCTCAGGAGCAAAGCATATATGCCCGCAGAGCTTACCCCAATGATGCGCCAGTATATGGAGGTAAAGGAGAAATACAAGGACTGTATACTCTTTTACCGTCTTGGCGACTTTTACGAGATGTTTTTTGAGGACGCTCTTCTGGCCTCCCGTGAGCTTGAAATAGTTCTCACCGGGCGCGACTGCGGCCTTGAGGAACGCGCACCCATGTGCGGCGTGCCCTACCATGCGGTAGAGATATATGCCAGCAAGCTTATTGAAAAGGGTTATAAAGTAGCTATCTGCGAGCAGATGACTGATCCCAAGGAATCCAAGGGCCTTGTGGAGAGGGAGGTCATAAGAGTGATGACTCCCGGAACGGTCATAGAGGAAAGTATGCTGTCCGAGCGGAAGAACAATTATATCGTATCCGTCTTTCTCCGCGACAGCGATCTCGGCCTCGCTTACTGCGACGTTTCTACGGGAGCATTTTACGTATACGAATACAGCGGGGAAAAGTATACAGCCGAGCTTATGGACGAGCTGTGCCGCATACAGCCTACCGAAATAGTGGCAAACGACGCAATATTCCTCAACGAGCTGCTCACACGCAAGCTTCAGTCGGAGTACTACACCCAGTGCTACGGCAACTGGGCATACGAGTATACAGGCGCAAAGCAGCGGCTTCTTAACCACTTTGGGGTATCTACACTGTCCGGCTTCGGCTGTGACGATATGCCCTGTGCCATATCCGCCGCGGGGGCGCTGATCGCATACCTTGAGGATACACAGAAGAACTCCTTGTGCCATATTAAGCGCATACGGGTGATGCAGCGCACAAAGTACATGCACATAGATGCAAACTCCCGGCGCAATCTTGAGCTTACACAGCCGCTGAGGGCTGACGGCAGCAAGAAGAACACGCTTCTGTATCTATTGGACAAGACCGGCACCGCCATGGGCGGAAGGCTGCTTCGCACATGGATAGACCAGCCGCTGCAGGATCCCGGCGATATAGACGCAAGGCTCAACGCCGTAGACGAGCTTTTGTCAAAGCCTATACAGCGGCAGGAGCTCATGACGGCTCTCGACGCCATATACGACATAGAGCGTCTTTGCAGCCGCATAGCCTATTCCACGGTACACGCACGGGACTGCGATTGCCTCCGGCATTCATTGGAAAAGCTGCCCGGAGTCATAACTACGCTCCAAGGGCTCAAGGCCAACGAATTCCAGCGCATACACGGCGCTCTGGACCCGATGGACGACATATGCGCCCTGCTCACCTCCGCCATAATAGACAATCCGCCCCTGAGCGTAAAAGACGGCGGCATAATCCGCGACGGCTACAACGAGGAGCTGGACAAATACCGTGACGCCGCGAAAAACGGCAAAACGTGGCTTGCCCGCATGGAGGCGGAGGAGAGGGAGAAGACAGGCATAAAGAACCTTCGCATAAGCTACAACAAGGTCTTCGGCTATTATATCGAGGTCACGAAGGCGTATCAGCACCTCGTGCCTTACAACTATCAGCGCAAACAGACACTCGCAAATTGCGAAAGGTACATAACCGACGAGCTCAAGGAGCTGGAAAACACGATACTCGGCGCGGAGGAGAACTGCGTCTCTCTCGAATACCGGCTTTTCTCCGAGCTGCGCTCAATGCTCCTCGGCTGCATAGAGCGGCTTCAGAACGATGCTGCGCTCATCGCGTCGCTGGACGTATATTGCTCCATGGCCCAGGTGGCCTTCGAAAACAACTATTGCAGGCCAAAGATACTTACAAGCGGCAAGATAGAGATAACGGACGGCCGTCACCCTGTTGTGGAAAAAAACGTGAAGGAGGGCTTTGTGCCCAACAACACCATGATGAACGCAAGGGACGACAGGCTGATAATACTTACCGGCCCCAATATGGCTGGTAAGAGCACATACATGCGGCAGGTGGCGCTCATCGTACTCATGGCCCACATAGGCAGCTTTGTTCCCGCCTCCGCCGCGAGCATAACCATTACGGACAAAATATTTACCCGTGTTGGCGCGTCCGACAGTCTCGCCTCCGGCCAGAGCACCTTCATGGTGGAGATGAGCGAGATGAGCAACATTCTTAATAATGCCACCCCAAACAGCCTGCTCATAATCGACGAGATAGGCCGCGGCACCAGCACCTTCGACGGCCTCAGCATAGCATGGGCGGTGCTTGAGTACATCGCCGACAAGGAACGGTGCGGCGCGAAGACGCTGTTCGCGACCCACTACCACGAGCTTACGGAGCTTGAGGGCAAGCTGCAGGGCATAAAGAACTACAGGATATCCGTAAAGGAAGTCGGAGACGACATAATCTTCCTGCGCAAGATAGTCCGCGGCGGCGCAGACAAGAGCTTCGGCATACAGGTGGCGAGGCTTGCGGGACTGCCTCAGGAAGTGATAAAGAGAGCCAAGGATATACTGCACGAGCTGGAAGCCTCTGATATAAATATCGATCACGACAGCATTCTGGACAAGGCCAACGCCGGCGCACCCCAACAGATAACGCTGTTCGGCCCCGCGTCGCCCGACGACATAATGCAGGAGTTGAGAAACGTGGACGTAAACAGCATCACGCCCATGGAGGCGCTGAACATGATATACGACCTGCACCTTCGCGCGAAGCTTAGGTAGCATAAGGAGAAGCATTGCAAATAATGCAGACAGCAAAGAGAATACAGGTGCTCTCGAAGCACACCGCAAACCAGATAGCAGCAGGCGAGGTAGTGGAAAGGCCGGCTTCCATAGTTAAGGAGCTGGTGGAAAACTCCATAGACGCAGGCAGTACCGCCATTATCATCGAGATCAACGGCGGTGGAATAGATTATATAAAAATAACCGACAATGGCTCCGGCATTCTGGCTGAAGACGTGCCTACGGCATTCCTGCGCCACGCTACCAGCAAAATATCCTCAGCTGACGATCTGGGCCATATATCCACGCTGGGCTTTCGCGGCGAAGCGCTATCTTCCATAGCCGCGGTATCCCAGCTTACCATGCGCACACGCACTAAAGATTCGGAATCCGGCACCGAAATTCATATTGAGGGCGGAGATATAAAGGAATGCGCCGAGTGCGGCTGTGCCGAAGGTACTGCCATCGAAGTCCGCAATGTATTTTATAATGTTCCCGCGCGGCTTAAGTTCCTGAAATCCCAGCGTGCGGAAGGCTCAGCCATATCCGATTACGCCGCCCGCGCCATTATGGGCAATCCGGGCGTATCAATAAAGCTATTGAACAACGGCAAGGTAATATACCACAGCCCCGGTGACGGGCAGCTGCGTTCTGCAATATTCTGCATATACGGCGGAGAGGTTCTGCCGCATATTAAAGAAGTAGACTACGACGATGGCAGGTTCAGGATAACCGGATATGTAGGCACCGAGAGCATATCCCGCCCAAACCGGCAGCAGCAGTCGCTGTATATAAACTCCCGCTATGTGCGTTCTCAGCAGATCTCCTACGGCGTACAGCGGGCCTTCGATACCCGTATCATGGTGGGCAAGTTTCCGTTTTACGTGCTGGACATAGGCGTGAATTACGAGGACGTGGACGTAAACGTACACCCAAACAAGATGGAGGTGCGCTTCAAAGACGAACAGGGGGCTGTAAGGGCGGCTACCATAGCTACGCGCATGGCCCTTGGGGATCCCGTGGCTCCCACTATACGCCGGGAAGACATTATTACGAAAAAAACGGCATTCGGCTCTATAAATGCCCTGAATGCGGCTGTTCGGCAGGAAATCGTACAACCGACCGATAGCAAAAAGCCTGATAAACAGCTTTCATACAGCGAGCTTTTCAAACCGGCGGACAAATCGCCGCTAAAACTAAAGGAGCCCGGCGCAGTGCCAACTGCAAGCATACGCTCCGGTATGGGGTTCAAATACGATTCGGCATCCGCCACGGAGCTGCTTCGTCAGCGCTATGGAGAATCGGTCGTGGGGCCGAAGAATACGAGGGCTGAAACAAAGCCTGAGGTACAGCCTGTTTCAGCTGCCGAAGATATCGCAAAGAAGGAGCGCATGCTCCCCGAAACAACTCAGTCTGATGTGCCCGTGCCGTCAGCAGAGCCTGAAACTCTATTAAAAGAAAAGCCTCAGCAGGCTGAATTCGGCCAGTCGCATTACGACATCATAGGCCAGCTTTTCAGCTGCTATTGGATAGTTCAGCAGGGCGAGAGCGTATTCTTTATCGATCAGCACGCAGCCCACGAGCGCAGGCTTTATGAGCGCATAATGAATAAGCCCTTAGAGCCGGATTCACAGATGCTGCTCATGCCGGTAATAGAGAAGCTCATGCCCGAGGAATACCAGACGCTGATGGATAATCTGCCTCTGTTTGAGGAGCTGGGTTTTGAAATAGAGGAATTTGGTGCGCTGACGGTAAGCGTACGCGCCGTGCCCGCCATACTTAATGCGCCCGAGACGGCAAACTTCCTCCACGAAGCGATCGGCAGGCTTGAGGCAAAAAACAGGCTCAGCACAAAAGACTTGAAGCGCAGCGCACTTATACAGTATTCCTGCAAGCATGCCATAAAGGCGGGAGCGCTGCTTTCCAAGGAGGAGATAGAGGCGCTTTTGAAGGAATTCGAAGGCGACGGGGTTCCCATGACCTGCCCCCATGGCCGCCCTATAATGGTGCGCATGACAAAGGCCGAGTTTGAAAAGCTATTCAAGCGGGTACAGTGATATGAAAGAGCTTAAGCTTATACTCATCGTAGGCCCGACGGCAAGCGGCAAGACCGCCGCTTCGATATATGCGGCAACCAAGCTCAACGGCGAGATAGTTTCGGCAGACTCCATACAGGTATATAAGGGCATGGACATAGGCTCAGCCAAGCCTACCATGCAAGAACGACAGGGAATACCCCATCACCTGATGGACGCCATAGACATAAACTCCCCCAAGTTCAGTGTAGCGGAATTCCGCAAGATGGCAGGGGAGGCAATAGAGGACATAGCAGGTAGAGGAAAACAGCCTATCGTAGTCGGCGGAACGGGACTTTACATTAATTCCCTGGTATTCCCGCTGAACTTTACAGAGGTACAGTCAGATGAAAAACTTAGGTCCGAGCTATCAGAAATAGAAGAAAGGCAGGGAAGGGGTACGCTCCACGCCATGCTGCAGGAAGAAGACCCGGAATCGGCTGCCCGGCTGCACCCAAATGATACAAAGCGCATAATACGCGCACTTGAGGTGCTGAGACTGACTGGAAAGCCAATAGATGCCCATGGCGGAGACTTTTCAAACAAGGCAGGTGCGGAGATACCGTATAATCCAGTTATGATAGGCCTGACGATGCCGAGGGCAATGCTGTACGACCGCATAAACAGGCGGGTGGATATTATGCTGGAGCAGGGCCTTGTGGAAGAGGCGCGGGCGATATACGACAGGAATTACGACCGAAGCCTACCCGCACTTCAGGGCCTTGGGTATAAGCAGCTTTTTAGGGTATTCGATGGTGAATACACACTATCTGAAGGTATAGAAGCCATAAAGCAGGAGACACGCCGCTTTGCCAAGCGCCAGCTTACCTGGTTCAGGCGCGACAGGCGAATAACATGGCTGGACGTAAGCACCTTTGAAAGCGCAGAGGCTCTGGGCGAGGAGGTTTGCCGCATATGTACACGGGGGATGTGATAGATGAATAAGCCAATGAATTTGCAGGACGCATTTTTGAACAGCGCGCGCAAGGCAAAGGTGCCCGTGACTATCCACGTCACAAACGGATACCAGATAAAGAACGCCATAATAACAGGTTACGACAGCTTTGTCGTGACGGCAGAAGTCGGAAATGAGCAGATGATGATATACAAGCACGCCATATCAACCGTTACTCCCAACACCAGAATAACAATAAACAATCAGGAGCAAAGGGAAGAATAAATGAATCCGGAACTTAAACTGCTCGGAATATCGCAGAAAACCTATGATTTTGTAAAATCCTGCGAAAATTCTCTCGGAAATATCTATGAAGGCATAGAGGCGAATGAGGCATACACACAGGCGAGGGTGCTCAAGGCATTTCAGGACAACTGTATAGCGCTGAGGCACTTTGCGCCCACCAGCGGCTACGGCTATGACGACATAGGCCGCGAGGCGCTTGGCGCGGTATTTGCCTGTGCTCTGGAGGCGGAGGACGCGCTGGTTCGCCCACAGATATCCTCTGGTACACAGGCGATATTCACGGCGCTGTCAGGCCTGCTGGAGCCCGGGGACGTAATGCTTTCCCTTACGGGCAAGCCATACGACACGCTGGAGAAGGCCATAGGCATAAGCGGCGATGAATACTGTTCATTAAAGCGCATGGGCGTCATATACCGTCAGGTGGATCTGACCGCCGACGGACATATAGATATTGATGCCGCGAAAGCAGCCATTACCGGCAGCGAAAAGGTGATATACTTCCAGCGTTCCCGCGGCTACTCCTGGCGCAACGCGCTGACGCCGGAAGAGATGGCGCCGGTGTTCGATATGGCGAAAAAGCTTGCCCCAAATGCGTTTGTCGTAGTGGACAACTGCTACGGTGAGTTTACTCGACCCCATGAGCCGGCCTATTACGGCGCTGATGTAATGATAGGCTCTCTTATAAAGAACATCGGCAGCGGCATAGCACCTACCGGCGGCTATATAGCAGGTTCAAAGAAGGCCTTGAAACGCATCGAGATGCGGTTGACAGTGCCCGGAATGGGCAGGGAAGTGGGCTCCTATTACGGCAGCTACGCACCGTTCTTCCAGGGTATATTCCTGTCGCCCCACGTGACGGCACAGGCGCTGAAAAACGCCGTGCTATTCGCCAAGGTGTTCGAGAGCGTAGGCATGATAAGCATGCCAAAGAGCGATGCAGTGCGTTCCGATATAGTCCAGTCTCTGCGCTTTAACACCGCAGATGCGCTGATTTCCTTCTGCCGCAGCATACAAAAAGCGGCTCCAGTGGACAGCTTTGTCCAGCCGGAACCGTGGGATATGCCCGGCTATACCAGCCAGGTAATAATGGCGGCAGGCGCCTTCGTGCAGGGATCATCTATCGAGCTCAGCGCTGACGCGCCAATAGTGGAGCCTTATACGGCCTATGTGCAGGGCGGTCTGACCCACGCCCACGGACGTATAGGCGTTATGCTGGCATTGGACGATCTTATCAAAAACGGCGAGGTACGCATATAATAAACCTTAGTAGCGCCTGAGAAGAGCAACTACCCTGCCTAATACCTCAACATTATCATAATCCGCATATATGGGCTCCATGCCTGAGTTTTCCGGCTGGAGCCTTATCTTTGGATTCTCATAGAATATGCGCTTTACCGTGGCGGTATCGCCACATACACGTGCAACTACTATATCTCCGTTTTCCGCGCCAAGGCCGCTGTTTACAACTATCATGTCGCCGCTGTTTATGCCGGCCTCTATCATGCTCTCGCCCTTTACTTCAAGTATGAAAGCTTCGCCCTTCTTCGCCCCATGAAGCAGAGAGGTGGGGAGAGGCAGACTTTCGGTCACGTCATCAAAGGCAAGTATGGGTGTGCCTGCGGCAACCGTGCCCACGCATGGTACGTCCATGACGTGGCGCTGTTTATTCTCGGGCATGGCCAAGGCGATAGTCCTCTGGGTTGATGGGCTGGAAATGAGATATCCCTTATCTATAAGCGTCTTGACGTGTGAATGGACGGTAGAGGTTGAGCTCAGACCCACCGCCGCGCCTATTTCGCGTATTGTAGGAGGATAGGACTTTTTTTCGATATAGCTCTTTACAAAGTCATATACTGCCTGCTGCTGGCGGGTAAGTTCCTTCATTTTATAATATTCCTCCATTAAACCGTATGAACGTGGTATAATATCGATATAAGGCAATGCTTTTTGGCATTACACAATATTTTTCTAAATTATAGCATGGCGCACAAATGTTTGCAACAAACAAACGTTCTGTGCAGCATTCAGCGTAGAATAAAGCGGAGGTTTTATGCAGGACGAAAAAGAACGGGGTACAGAACTTGACTACTGCGACCTGGATCCCACCAAGATATGCGACAACTGCTGCAAGTGCATAGATAGCGGCAAGGACTATGAGGATTTTCAGATTGAGCTCACGGACAGCATATCGACCCTTGACGAGATAATGGAACTGCCCTTTGACGACGATCTGTTTGACGACGATGATGAATATTCCTTTGACCCGCACAACGTTGCTCCACTGGATATAGACCCTAAGCTCATGGCAGAATGGGAACAGAAGCTCCGCGCCGCTGAAATAGAGGACGCACAGCAAAAGATACAGGGCCTCAAGGGCGTAAGAAAGAAGCGTTAATCGTCCCTGAGCTTTACCACCTTTGCTGCGAGGCGGCGGTTATCCTGAGATACCGCAGCGTAGTGCTTTCTGGTGGTGTTCACATCCTTATGGCCTAATACGTCGGCCACAAGATATATATCCCCGGTTTCGCGGTAAAGGTTTGTGCCGTAGGTGCTCCTGAGCTTGTGAGGGGATATTTTCTTTTGTGGCGTTACTATGACGGCGTACTTGTGCACCAGATTTTCCACGGCGCGAACGGTTATTCGCTTCTTTTGCAGCGAGAGAAACAGCGCGTCCTCATGGCCTGGGCAGGCGTCAACCTGCTCACGCTCCAGCATGTAGTTGAGCAGGGCAGAGCGAGCCTCGTCGCCGAACACCAATATGTCCTGATTGCCGCCCTTGCGTGTAACGGAAAACTCGTTGGCCGAGAAATTGATATCTTCCATATTGATGCCGACCAGCTCGCTGATTCGTATGCCTGTACCTAAAAACAGCGTAAGTATGGCCAGATCTCGGGCCTGCGTGCGCTTATGGTACTGCTTTTCCTTTTCAGTCAGCCCTTCGCCCGACTGTACTGCGTCCAGCAGCCGCGCAACCTCGTCAGGTTCAAGGCGTATTATGGACTTATCATGTATGGAAGGCTGGTCGACGAGGGAAGGGGGATTGTTCTTTATCCGTTCCTTCCGATAAAAATACTTATAGAAGGCACGAAGGGTGGAAAGCTTTCGCGCCTTGGCACGCTCACCATTTATCTGCTCGTGGTCGCCGTCATCAGTATAATATGAAACATAGCTCAAGAAATCCTCAACAGTAGAAGTCGTGACACGGTCAAGGTCGGCAAGGGTGAGCTCGGTAATGGCCTTATCTGAAAACTCCGGCTGCAGCACCAGATATTTGAAGAATGTCCGCATATCCACCGCATAGGCGTATCTTGTACGCACCAGTGTATCGTTTTCTATGCCGCGGAAAAAATCTCCCGCAAAGCCCGGCAGTTCCTTTAAAACAGCTCTGATTTTCGTAGTATATGCTATATATTGGCTCCCGGCATAATTTTCGCCCATAGGGAAGTCCCTCCAAGATCTCTTTTTATACATCTATACTATACACCAAACTATTCGTTAAACACAAGTTTAACGAATAGTTAGTAGTAAAAAAGATATTATTTAAGGTATAACTGCACTGGAATCCGCATTACCTCATAAAAACTTATTTTACAATAAAGACTTTCTCATTCTCTGTTCCGGGATTTTTCTGAACCGCTGTAAAAAATATGGTTTTATGAACTAATTGATCAGGATACCGTGAATCATAACTTGTCGCATACCGGAACCTTGGCACCTGGCTGAACTGCTTAACCGCAATATAATCGGATAGCGCAAAAGCTCCAAATAACAGGCAAACGCATCCGAGGACCGTCAGTATGCGCAAGCCTCGTTTAGCCACCACCGGCCTGATAATGAGATATATGCCGGCAACCAGAAAAATACTTCCCAAAACCGAGTAAATGCTTCCCCAACTGCTATCACTTGGAAATATTGACAACGCCGACACAATGATGAATATGCCGAATGCCGACATCAGAATACCAATTGCTTTTTGCTTTCCTTTCTTTACGGCATTTCGACCGTACTCTGCCATGGCTACAGCAGTATCTCTCGTTTCTTTATTCATATTCTCGCTTTTCCTTTCTCCGCTAACGATTTCAGGTATGCTCACATCAAAAAAATCAGCCATCTCGACCAGCATACCGATATCAGGCATATTGCTTCCCGTTTCCCAACGAGATACCGTCCTGCCGGATACATTTAACTTCTCTGCCAACTGCTCCTGCGTCAGTTTTTTTTCTTTTCGGAGCTCTTTCAGAAATATTCCTATCTTGATCTGATCCATCAGATACCCTCCTTTCGTCGTTAGTATAGCACCGGCTTTTTCATTTCAACACGACACAAAGCGAGAAATGCCGCATTGCTTCAATTAGACATTGCTGCCCTGTATGCTAATTCCGATTTTCTGTTTTGTCTTATACTATCATACGACAGAATAAAGCATAAGAACAGCCACAGCAGAGCAGCTACTGTGGCTGTTTAATCGTCTTAATTTTTACATCACTTTTCCGCCAGCAGCTTCTCAGCAGCAGCCAGCTTTACACATGTGCAAAACACCGACATTGCTTCCTTGAGTTCTTCTACAGGCGGATAGCTCGGCGCTATGCGCAGATTTGAATCCTCGGGATCTATACCGTAAGGATACGTTGCACCTGCGGCTGTCATGACCACGCCGGCTTCCTTGGCAAGTTGATTGGTGCGCTTCGCGCAGCCAGGAATTGTGAAAAAGCTGACAAAATAACCGCCCTTAGGCGTATGCCATCTGCCTATGTCCAAAGGCTTTATTTCGCGCTCAAGATATTCGAGGACTATGTCGAACTTGGGCTTGAGGAACTCGGCGTGCTTCTTCATGTGCGCCAAGGCGGTTGCCCTATCCTTCAAAAACAGCGCATGGCGCAGTTGGTTTATCTTATCAAAGCTGATGGTCTGGGCTGATATCAGCTTCTTCATGTACGCCATATTCGCCTCGCTGCACGCAAAGCACGCAACACCGCTTCCTGGGAAGGTTATCTTGGACGTGGAAGCGAATTCAAATACCATATCCGGATTGCCGGCCTCGCTGCACAGCGTCAGAATATCCCTGAAGGGGCGGAATTCTCCGTCAAACTCGTGGATACAGTAGGCGTTGTCCCACATGAGCAGGAAGTCCGCCGCCGCCGGCTTAAGATGCGCTATGCGGTCAATGACCTCGTCGCTGTAGACTATACCGTCGGGATTGGAATACTTAGGCACGCACCACATACCCTTTACGGCAGGATCCTTTACGACCTCCTCTACCATGTCCATGTCTGGGCCGTCGTCGTTCATAGGAACCGTTATGAGTTCCATTCCAAAAGACTGAGTGACTTTGAAATGGCGATCATAACCGGGCGCCGGGCAAAGCCACTTTATCTTGTCCAGCTTCGACCATGGCTTTTCGGAATGCAGCAGGCCGTGGGTATAAGCCTTTGCTATGGTATCGTACATAAGCTGAAGGCTGGCGTTGCCGCCTACAAATACCTGCTCGGGCTTTACTCCCAGAGTATCGGCAAAAAATCTCCTGCATATCGGCAGACCGTCCAGCCCGCCGTAATTAAAGGCGTCTATGCCGTCTGTAACAGCGTTGGATACAACGTCGATATTAAGCATATCGTTTGAGAGAGCCACCTGGGCCCTTGAGGGCTTGCCGCGGGACATATCCAGCTTTAGGCCCTTGGCCTTGCAGCTCTCGTATTCTTTCAGTGCCGCTTCATAAAACATCTGAAGTTCTGCGCGATCCATCTGCTTAAGAGATGTCATAGAAAATCCTCTCCTTTGTTTCAAAGTATAAATCTGACTTAGATTATATACCCCGAATCAAAGTATTTCAATAGTTATTCTTATGCTATGGTAGTTCCGGCCTTGCCGTCAAGAGCCTCTACCGCCTTATCAAGGCTGGTGATTATGGTTATCCTGCCGGGCTTGCTCTCCACGAACTTAACGGCGGCCTCTACCTTGGGCAGCATGGAGCCGGGGGCGAACTGGCCTTCGACCATGTACTTCCTAGCTTCCGATACGGTAAGCTTATCCAGATCCTTCTGGTCGGGTTTCTTGTAGTTGATGCTTACCTTTTCTACAGCGGTAAGTATAACCAGAGCGTCGGCATCCAGATCCTCCGCCAGCTTCTCGCTTGCAAGATCCTTATCTATAACGGCGGCTGTGCCTTCCAGCTCACCCTTATCGTTGCGTATTACAGGGATACCGCCTCCGCCTACGGTGACGACTACGAAGCCGTTGTCAACCAGGCATTTTACTGCGCTGAGCTCCTCTATCTCAATGGGCATTGGGGACGCAACTACTCGCCTCCAGCCGCGGCCCGCGTCTTCCTTCATTACATAGCCCTTCTCGTCGGCTATCTTCTTGGCTTCTTCCTCGGTCATGAATGCACATAGCTCTGGCTAGTACAAGCTGCAATGTCTCATCCAACTCTACCATTGCCTTCACTTTGTCCATATCTACCGACACCATGGCTCCTTTGCGATGGTCCAGCTGTACATAGCCTTCCTGCCGCAGCACGGAATATGCTTTATTCACCGTGTGCATATTGATCCCGATCTGTTCTGCCATATCACGCACAGAAGGGAGATTCTGCCCCTGGGTAAGATCCTGCCGCACAATCGCCAGGATGATCTGGTTGCGAAGCTGGATATACAACGCTTCATTGCTGTCAAAATCAATGGAAATATACAAGGGAATCACTCCTAGTATAATAATGGTGTAGTCAATCAAGACTACGTGGTTAATAAGTTTCTATAAATCACAGATAACAGAAGAAGGGATTCTTCCTTCATCAGATGTTATCTTAAATAATTATCTTGTCTGACGGTTCCTGATAGACACCAGCGAAAACATAAGGTATTATCTCTTAGGATAGGATAAATAATGAATCACTCCTTGGGAAGCAGTTCATTTCTGCTGATACCTACAATTAAGTCAATTCGTCCATTCGACAGGGTTTTATGTTTTAGCTGGTTGGGAGCCGGAAGGCTATACCCGAATAACACGCTAGGTTGTGTACCTGCCAGATTGGAAATGGATTCCTATCAGAAAGGAGCTATTGCTCATGTCAAACAATATTATTTTTAATCTTGATGATTTATTCATCTCTGTTGGTATTGATGTTGGTGCTGACTTCTCCTGGATGTCTATTGCAC